>Ga0224506_10000047_pt1 | contig 128218 bp, 111 predicted proteins | sample SF_Jan12_sed_USG_2_FD_169108 | JGI IMG/M metagenome (GOLD analysis project Ga0224506, IMG submission 169108) | Sediment microbial communities from San Francisco Bay, California, United States - SF_Jan12_sed_USGS_8_1 | ecosystem: Environmental > Aquatic > Marine > Sediment | place: USA...
CCACGCCTTTAATCGCCAGATTGTCTGACTCGGTCGCTCCCGAGGTAAAAACGATTTCTTTCGGGTCGGCATTGAGTAAGGCCGCAACATGCGCCCGCGCCTCGTTAACCGCGTTTTCTGCCGCCCAACCAAACCTGTGCGAACTCGAAGCCGGGTTACCAAAGGCCCCATCCGGCGTTAAGTACTGAATCATTTTTTCAGCAACCCGCGGATCAACCGGGGTGGTGGCGGCATAGTCAAAGTAAATCGGTAAATTCAAATCAGACACTCTCGATACCCTTATATTTTCTGGCTTAAAATTAACTTACATTCAAACTTAAGTTTGGCCGTAATGTTTCCAAGATTTCATTAATAGCTGATAAAAATCCATCTACCTCAGCCGAGTTGTTTTCAATACCAAGACTCACACGGATAGCACCTGATCCGGTCAGGTCATCTATTCCCATTGCCTGTAAGACATGACTGGCTCTGACTTTGCTGCTGTGACAAGCCGAGCCGCTCGAAACCGCAAAGCCTTTTTTGTCCAGTTGCATTAGCAAGGTTTCACCTTCAATGCCATCGATAGCAAATAAAGTGGTATTCGGTAAGCGCTTTTCATCTTTTGCGAAAATCTTTACCGATGCTATCTGTGTCAGTCCTGCTTCAAGCTGTGACTGCATCTGGCTTAATAACTCCACCCGAGATTGCAGTGCTTGTTTTGCCAGTTCGGCCGCCTTGCCAAATCCAACAATCGCAGCGATATTCTCTGTACCGCTACGCATATTCTTTTCCTGTCCGCCACCTACAATGATCGGATCAATCTCAATATTTTTATCAATGATCAGCGCACCTACACCACGCGGGCCGTACAGCTTGTGTGATGATAAAGTTAATAGCTGCACAGGTAGTTGTTTTAAATCAACTTCAATTTTGCCTGCGGCCTGTGAAGCGTCTGTGTGAAACCAGATATTGTGCTGCTGCGCGATATTTAACAACGGCTGCAGATCCTGAATCACACCGGTTTCATTATTTGCCAGCATTACCGATATCAGACGGGTATTATCATGTAATACCTGCTTTAACGCGGCGACTGTGACCTGCCCCTGGGCATTCACGTCTATCATATCCAGCACGGTATTATCGAGAGCCTGCAGTCGTGCCGGCTCTATCACCGAAGAATGCTCGGTAGCTGCTATCGCCAGCGCTGCATTATGCCACTTTTTACAACTGCCAGATATTGCCAGATTATTTGCTTCGGTACCGCCGGAGGTAAATACAACCTGTGATGGTTCAGCGTTTACCAGTGCGGCAACCTGAACTCTGGCATCATCAATCGCCTGACGACTGAATCGACCATAACGATGCACACTGGAAGGGTTACCAATCGTCGTGGTTAAATACGGCAACATAACATCCAATACTTCTGCTGGCATTGATGTGGTTGCATTATTATCCAGATATACCGGCATGGTAGGATACGGCCTCTAATCAGGCCTGCTGAATGCTGTTTATTTTTAACTCAAGCCGGTCATCCTGACGACATGCCGTTGCGGCTGTGTTCTTTTGCTGCATTAAATCGGCCAGTGAAATACCATCTAGAAACCCGTGAATTTTGTCACTTAACTCATCCCATAAATCATGGGTCAGACAGCGGGTTGTTCCCTGACAATACTCGCTGGAAGAACAGCCATTCGCGCGATAAGTTTCATCCACTGCAATAATAATACTAACTATAGAAACTTGATCTGCCGGATTAGTGAGCCTATAACCGCCACCGGGACCACGGGTACTGCTGACAATAGTGTTTTTGCGCAATTTTGAAAATAATTGCTCAAGATAGGACAGCGATATTTTCTGACGTTCTGATATATCAGCCAGTGATACCGGGCCAGACTCCTGATGAAATGCCAGATCTAATACTGCTGTAACAGCATATCGACCCTTAGTCGTTAGTCGCATAATAAACCTCATCGATTCAGGCGCGTGAGTATCCTATACCTGAGTAAATTGGTCAACTACTAACACGGAAATCAGGCTAATTGCTTATGTTTTAACGGGTTTAGAGTTTACTCAAGAGTCTCATCCTTTGCATCATCTACCTTGGGGCGAGCTTCAATCTCACAGGGACCAATGCCAGGCAGCTGATCTATGTCCACTTCCAAGCCTAATTGCTTTAGTGATTTACACATATTTTCCATCTGTTTATCCATTAAATGAATATGATCGAGCATATTATTGATCGCTGTAGCCACCGGATCCGGCATATCCTGTGTTGCACCGTAGGCATCAAAACCGAGCTTTTCTGCAAATTTTTCCCGTTGTTTCTGCTGTTCTACCGCTTTTTCTTTGTCTTCTTTTGAAATAATGGTTCTGCCCGGCACGCCAACTACCGTGGCTTCCTCTGGTACATCTTTAACAACGACCGCATTGGAACCAATACGTGCTGCCATACCAACTGTAATTGGACCCAGTACTTTTGCCCCGGCTCCGACCACCACAAAGTCATTTAATGTCGGGTGACGCTTGCCCTTACTCCATGATGTTCCACCCAGAGTGACACCATGATATATGGTGCAGTCATTTCCAATTTCAGCTGTTTCACCAATCACAACTCCCATGCCGTGATCGATGAAAAAACGACGGCCAATGGTGGCACCAGGATGAATCTCAATTCCGGTGAACAATCTGCCAATATTTGAAATAACTCGCGCCAGCCATTTCAATTTCCAGCGCCATAAAACATGGCTGACCCGGTGAATAAGAATCGCATGAATACCCGGATAGGTGGTTAATACTTCGAAAACATTGCGTGCTGCCGGGTCGCGTTCAAAAACACTGGCCATATCTTCTTTAATTGTTTTTATAAAATTAATCACTTAATCATTCCATCGTAAAAACAGTCTGCCTAATCGTGCTGCAGAGCAACATGGTAACCACTAAATTTGCGAATATTCAGCACCCCACTATCCAAAATTAGGTACTGTCCTTTTATGCCTTTTAACACACCACTTATCTCTGGCGTTTTGTCAAAATTGTATGATTTAACTTTTTCCGGGTAATCAAGTACCGGATAATTAATATCGACCAGCGTATTATCCGTTAATGCCGTCAGTGCCCGCTCACCGTGTTGCTGTTTCAGCGCTGCTATCTCGTCTGCACAAGTTTGCATAATTTCATCACGGTATTTTATCAGATCGATTTCTTCGGCAATACCCTTTAGCATTTTACGCCAATCTGTACGGTCTGAAACGTGCTTTTTAATAATAACTTCAAGCAAACCTGACATCAGTCTGTCTTTAACTTCAAAAATAGCCAAAGCCTGCACCGCACCTTGATCCATCCATCGCGTAGGTATCTGTGTGCCTCTTGTGATGCCGACTTTGATACCGGAAGAATTTGCCAGATATACATAGTGTTTTTGCATGCAATGATCATCCGCCCAGCTACTATCACGACAGGTACCCGCTGCATAATGACAGGTCTCAGGTTTCATTATACACATATCACATTCAGGTAAAGTCTTCATACACATATAACAGTGCCCCTGACTGTAGCTTTTTTTTGTTTTCGCGCCACAGGAAATGCAATTAATCTCGTTTTGAAATGAAATCTTAATACTCTTACCGATTAAATTATTCATATCAATATATTCAGTAGTGGAATTATCCGTCTGAACCAGAGGCAACTGGTATTCAACGGTATCCGCAAGCTGCGTTTTCATTTTACGTAATTTACCTTGCATCATCCGTAGTACCCTTATAAATAATCTTTGATATATTTTTCAATTCGCGCCACACCCTGCTCAAGCACACTAACAGGTTGTGTATATGCAAAACGCAAATGCGCGGCTGCTTTATAGCTGCCAAAATCTTTACCCGGTGTCACAGCCACGCCGGCTTTTTCTAATAACTGAGCAGACAATTCAAAACTGTCATTTGATAAGGCCGTACAATCCGCATAGATATAAAAAGCCCCCTGTGGCACATCTAAAATTTTAAATCCAAGTCGCCGTAACTCAGCCAGCAGATAATCTCTGCGCTGCTTAAACTCATCCCGCCTTGCCTGCATAACGCTCATTGATTCAGTCGAAAACGCTTCCAATGCAGCGTACTGAGCTATCGTTGACGGTGCCAAAAAAATATTCTGCGAGACCCGATCAATAGCATCAACCATTTCCTCCGGCACCACCATCCAACCCAGCCGCCAGCCGGTCATTCCGAAATATTTAGAGAAACTATTTATCACAATTATTTCGTCTGAAAGTGTTAACGCGGTATAGTTTTCAGCATCGTAGACCAGCCCCTGATATATCTCATCAACAATAAGCATGGCGTGATGTTTGTCGACATCATCAATCAGACTTTGCATCGCGTCTTTGCCAATACAATTCCCGGTCGGATTCGATGGCGTAGCAATCATTAACGCGACCGTCTGTTCCGTCCAGTATTGCTCAAGTCGTTGCGGTGTTAACTGAAACAGACTCTCGGCATCGACCGGAACGCTGACCGCTTTACCTTCAAACAGCCTGACCATATGACGATTACAGGGATAACCCGGATCAGCCAGCAGAACTTCACTATTCGGATTAACCAGAACAGCCAGCGCCAGTTGCAACGCACCAGATGCACCCGGTGTAATAATTATTCGTCTGGGGCTGAGTTCAAGATTAAATTCAGACTGATAGTAGTGCGCGATCTTCTGCCGCAACTCGGGTAAACCCAGTGCCGGTGTATAATGTGTTTTTTCATCACTTAGTGATTGCTGACCGGCTCTGATGACAGACTGCGGAGTAGGAAAATCAGGTTCACCAATTTCCATATGAATAACAGAAGAACCCTGTGCTTCCAGCTCACGGGCACGGGCCAGTAAGTCCATTACAAAAAAAGGCTGAATTTCCTGCAGACGATCAGCCAGCTTCATTTATTTACCCGCATTAACTTAAAATCATGAAGCCTGAATTTTAACATAGCTGATAGTATCATTTTGATTATTTTTATTAACATCTAAACATTTTTAGCTCTGTCACTGGCACAAGCACAGCAAACAATTTATGATTCCGCCATGAAAAAATTATTTTACCTCAGCTTAGCCGCCAGCTTATATTTTCATCTCGCTACAACACTGGCTTTCCCGCTACACCAGCCAGTGCCCGGAGGGACGGCTATCATTGAATTATCCAGTGCAGACACAACACAACCAACAGCCTTTTATAAAAACCAAAGAGTCGCCGTGCATAAACACGACGGCGCCTGGTATGCCCTGATCGGCATTTCCCTGAATACTAAACCCGGTCGTTACATCGTCAGCTATCAGTTTGATGACAACAAACTCTATCAACACAGCTTTGATATCAAAAATAAAACCTATAAAGCTCAATATCTTAACGTTAAAAACAAACGCAAGGTAAACCCTACTGCTGAGGATATGAAGCGCATTGTCAAAGAACGCGCAATCAAAACTGCTGCCAAAAATACCTGGAGTGAGCAGACTATACAAACCGAGTTTGTTCGCCCTGTTGACGGTCGCATCAGCAGTATTTTTGGTCTGAGACGATTTTTTAACCAGCAAGCCCGGCGACCACACTCTGGTTTAGATATTGCAGCCGCACAAGGCACTCCGGTAAAAGCGATTGCCGATGGCAGAGTCATAGAAACCGCAGATTTTTTCTTCAGCGGTAATATGATCTATCTTGACCATGGTCAGGGTGTGATTTCACTCTATGCGCATCTTTACAAAACTCACGTAAAACCTGGACAACATGTTAAGCAGGGTGAAATCATTGGTGAAGTTGGTGAAACCGGCCGTGTTACCGGCCCGCACCTGCATTTAAGCCTGTTACTCAATCGTACCGCTGTTGATCCGGAGCACTGGCTACCGGCAACAAAACCGCAGTAATTTAATTTAATTTTAGCTTTTAGCCTCCTTTTAGCGCAATTAACTTGCGTATTCGTGTGATTTATCGATAATGGAGCCGCTAAATTTTAATATAACTCAGGTATACAATGGCAAAAGAAGAAGCGATACAAATGGAGGGTACGGTTATCGAGACCCTGCCTAACACCACCTTTAAAGTAGAATTGGAGAACGGTCACGTTGTGAACGCTCATATTTCTGGTCGTATGCGTAAAAACTATATCCGCATCATGACAGGTGACAAAGTAACTATTGAATTAACACCTTACGATCTCACTAAAGGCCGCATCGTTTATCGTAGCAAATAATTTGCGCTATCTGCCTTAAAAATTCCATAAAAAAGCCAGTATCAATCACTGGCTTTTTTTATGGATACGAAAAGTTATGAAACTAACTGACAACCTCTTCTTTAACTGGCAGCTCCAGTTTCAAGCCTTCTGAATCGGTCGTGATTTTTACTTCGCCGCCTTTATTCAATGAACCAAACAACAGCTCATCAGCCAAAGGCGTACGAATTTTATCCTGAATCAATCGTGCCATCGGACGAGCTCCCATTTTAGGATCATAGCCATTTTCAGCAAGCCATTCTCTGGCCAGCTCATCAACAATCAGTGAGACCTTCTTCTGCTCCAGCTGATGCTCCAATTCAATGATGAATTTATCAACCACGTTGGCAATATTACGGCGATCCAGCGCATTAAACTGAACAATCGCATCAAGCCTGTTTCTGAACTCCGGTGTGAAACTGCGTTTAATTTCTTCCATCGCATCTGTTTCATGCGTTTGTTCCATAAAGCCAAGCGTACGACGACTGATAAGCTGCGCACCGGCATTACTGGTCATGATGATGATTGTGTTTCTGAAATCAGTTTTACGACCATTACTATCAGTTAACGTCCCATGATCCATGATCTGCAATAGCAGATTGAACACTTCAGGATGAGCTTTTTCAATTTCGTCCAGCAACAGTACCGAATGCGGATTTTTATTAATCGCTTCTGTCAGCAAACCACCCTGATCAAAACCCACATAACCCGGAGGAGCACCTATTAATCTTGATACGGTATGACGCTCCATATACTCTGACATATCAAAACGAATCAATTCCACGCCCATGGCTTTAGCCAACTGCTTGCTGACCTCGGTTTTACCGACTCCGGTCGGTCCTGCAAACAAAAATGAGCCAATCGGTTTATCTGGACTGCCTAAACCTGAACGCGACATCTTGATAGCCGACGTCATTCGATCAATAGCTTCGTCCTGACCAAACACCACCAACTTAAGATTACGATCCAGCTTGAACAACACATCAGTATCCGAGGCAGAGATGGTTTTTGGCGGTATCCGGGCAATTTGTGCCACGATATGCTCGATATCCGTTACCGAAATAGATTTGGTTTTGCCCGCTTCCGAGTCTTTAGCTTTAACGCGGCGACTGGCACCTGCCTCATCGATAATATCAATCGCTTTATCGGGCAAAAAGCGATCGGTAATAAATCGATCCGATAACTCTGCCGCCGCTTTTAATGCATTAAGACTATATTTAACATCATGGTGTTCTTCAAAGCGTGACTTTAAGCCTTTTAGAATATCGATGGTTTCAGGAACAGTCGGTTCATTTACGTCAATTTTTTGGAAGCGTCTGGCCAGCGCATGATCTTTCTCAAAAATACCGCGATATTCCTGGTATGTGGTCGAACCCAGGCAACGCAGCTCACCATTAGCCAGCATCGGTTTAATTAAATTCGATGCATCCATGACTCCACCTGATGCTGAGCCAGCACCAATAATGGTATGAATTTCGTCGATAAACAAAATAGCATGTTCGTCTTTTTTCAGTTGTTTGAGAATACCTTTCAGGCGTTTTTCAAAATCCCCCCGGTATTTGGTACCTGCGACCAGTGCACCCAGATCTAACGCATAGATCGTACTTTCTGCTAATACAGCAGGCACTTCTTTATCGACAATCTTTTTAGCCAGGCCTTCTGCAATGGCTGTTTTACCAACGCCAGATTCACCAACAAATAACGGATTGTTTTTACGACGTCGGCATAAAATCTGCACCGTACGTTCAACTTCATAATCACGGCCAATTAATGGATCGATTTTACCCTGCATAGCTTTGGCATTGAGATTCGTAGCAAACTGTTCCAGCGGCTGTTCGCTGCTGGCTTCGCCAGTGTCATCATCAGCACCCGACAAATCATGATCGCTGTCTTCATTAATACGTGAAATACCATGGGAGATATAATTGACGATATCTAGACGGGTTATATTGTTTTGATTTAATAAGTAAACAGCCTGAGATTCCTGTTCACCGAAAATTGCGACCAGCACATTGGCACCGGTGACTTCTTTTTTTCCCGATGACTGCACATGAAACACGGCGCGCTGAAGTACCCGCTGAAAGCCGAGTGTCGGCTGCACTTCTCTATCCAGTCCGTCTTCAAGCTGAGGCGTGCTTTCCATCAGATAAGATCTGAGATCACCACGCAGACTGTCAAAATTGACACCGCATGCTTTTAGTACGTTGTTGGCCGAACTGTTATCCAGCAGAGCTAATAACAAATGCTCTACGGTTATAAATTCATGTCTCTTTTCACGTGCTTCTTTAAAAGCCTGGTTGAGTGACTCTTCTAACTCTTTACTCAACATATCTACTGCCTCATTAATGACTTTCGAAGCCCCTGTTAAAAAGCCTCATTTCAAATTAATCTTCTTCCATTGAACACATTAATGGGTGCTGATTTTGACGAGAATACTCATTGACTTGTACCACTTTCGTCTCGGCAATATCTTTACTGAACACGCCACAAATACCTTTTCCTTTAGTATGAACCATCATCATGACCTGTACCGCAGATTCTCTATCCATTCTAAAGAATGACTGCAACACCTGAATCACGAATTCCATTGGCGTAAAATCATCGTTAATTAAAACTACTTTATAGCGTTTTGGTGGTTTTAACTTCGGCTTAGCCTCTTCCAGCGCCAAGTCATCATCATGACCAATATCAATTTCTTTATCACTCATACTCTATACTTCAAGTGTAGTTTATAGTTCAGGTTTTCAAGTACAAATTTGAGTATTTCATCAAATATTTTTACATATTGGCAATCATTGAATTACCAAGATCAGGCCTGTCTGACTGGTTAGCAGTACAGACCAAAAATACCAGACCATCCAGCATTATTTTACTGCCTATTGACGGTCTATTTTACCATAACAGCCGCGCGTGTTAGTCCTGTATTTATTAATGAATTAACCCAAATACGCTTATTTAAAGAACAATACCAGACCAGAGCCTAATAAAATCAGGCTGATAATCTGATTAAAGCGCTGTTTACTGATTCTCAGGTGAATACGATGACCGAGATACAGGCCGACTAATAACACGGGTATGCCTGCTACGGCCATCGTCAGGACATCAGCTGCATAAAAACCACTGATACTATAAGCACTGATACGAATAGCACCATCAAACATAAAAATAAAAACGATGGTGGCACGAAAAGCGGATTTATTAAGCCGACGTAACCTGAGGTAGGCCACATAAAAAGGCCCACCTGTACCAAACAAGGCTCCTACCAGACCAGCAAAAAACCCAGCTGGTGCTGCCCATAACGGATTAGTCATCGCGCTTGATTCTGCCCGCAATGATATCAGTGCGTATGATATGACAAATAGTGCCAGCGCCTTATTTAACCAGTATAAATCCAGCTGCTGAAACAACCAGATAGCCAGCATCACACCGAGCACAGAAAATGGTAGCACCCGCAGACAGTCTCGCCAGACGACATTCCGCCGGTACTGATAGGCCTGTATTAATGTACCGGTATAACTGATCAATCCTAGTAACGGTACCACCAGAGTTAATGGCGCTACCAGCGTCAGTAAAGGCACGGCTAATAAACCGGAGCCGAAACCAGCGACTCCTTTTATGATATAGGCCAGTAACAGCACCAAGGCCATATACAGCAACTGGGCTGTCCCTATGGATTCAATTAACGACATAAAGCTAATACAACACGTTGAAAATCAAGAAATAAAGCTTCGTTTATAAGGCCATATGAGCTGTCATTTTGTCGAAATCCGGTTTCTCTATCACGCCTTTTTCTGTCACGATTGCGTCCACCAGCTCTGCCGGGGTCACATCAAACGCAGGGTTCCATGCCATCGCCCCTTCAGTGGCGACACGCTGATGGCCACAATTGAAAACCTCTGCCAGCTCACGCTGCTCTATCGGAATATCTTTTCCGCTAGCAGTTTGCATATCAATCGTTGAGGTTGGTGCTGCTACCATAAATTTGACACCGTGATGTCTGGCCAGTATTGCCAGTGCATAGGTGCCAATTTTATTGGCAACATCACCATTCGCAGCAATCCTATCGGAGCCAACAATCACCCAGCTGACGCTGCCCTGCGCCATCAGACTGGCAGCTGCGCCCTCACATAATAAGGTAACAGGAATTTGCTCTTCAACAAACTCCCAGGCTGTGAGACGAGCACCCTGCATCCAGGGGCGGGTTTCATCTGCAAATACTTGCTGAATTTTGCCATCACTATAGGCACGGCGGATCACCCCCAGCGCAGTACCATAGCCGCCCGTTGCCAGCGCTCCGGCATTGCAATGGGTAAGCACAGCAGCCGCATCCGATTGCAACAAAGCGGCACCATATTCTGCCATCCGATAGTTAGCCTTAAGATCATCCTCATGTATTTGTCGCGCCTGATTTAACAGCAGCGACAACAGATTATGCTGATCAGCACCGGAAGATTCCAGACAGGCTTTCATTTTATCCAGCGCCCAGAATAAATTGACCGCTGTTGGTCGTGATTCAGACAGCAGCAGAATATCTTGAATAATCTGTTGCTTGCGACTAGAAAACGGCAGCGACTGATGCTCGATAGCAGATGTAACCACTCCATAGGCGGCAGTGATCCCGATTGCCGGCGCTCCACGCACCACCATATCTCGAATTGCATCTGCCACAGCGCTTGCACTGAGCAGATGAATTTCAATTTTTTGCTGCGGAAGTTTTCGCTGGTCTAATAAATAAAGGCCATCCTCCCTCCAGAAGATAGCCCGAATCGAATCATATAACGGGTTCATAGTAACCTTATTTTAACTACCTACAGATGTGGCGAAGTCCAATATAACGTCTTTCATATCATTTTTCATCGCATTATCGGCTTTTGTTACCAGTCGGGTAACAGCAACTTCTTTTGAATTGGCAGACGTTTTAAAACTCCAGCTATGGGTACCACGGACTTTGCCACTAGCCGCTTCGGTAAGCTTCACCGTGATACTGGCTCTGACCCAGTACCAGCCTGAGCGCATACCGACATCAGTCAGTTCTGCTGATGCGAGCAGCTTATAATCAGCAGCGCCTTTAACCGCCGGGAAGCCGGCTTTGGACATCGCACCTTTAACCAGTCGGCTTAACTGGGTTAAATCAGAAGACTCAACCTGATCTGTGATTTTAAGAGCAAGCAGCTGGCTTTCTAATTCTGCACGCATATCCGACAAATTCCACTCTGAAGGATTACCGACACCTTTAAGGTCAATAATTTTCAGGGTTTTTTGTAAAGTCTGCCGTTCGAGCTGCTGTTTAAAAGCCTGATTCATTGCAGCCATGGCCAGCAGCTTATCAGAGTTTGAACGCGCTCTTTTTAATTCTGAACGGGTAGACTGATCCAGCTCAGTAATTTGCTGGCGGATATTTCTTCCGGCCTGACTGCGCTCCAAAACTGCCAGCGCATGGAACTCAAAAACCTTTTTGTCTTCCCAGAGTTCGGCCACGCGTGCGCCTTCCAGTACTTTATCTGTTTCGATTTTAATGTTCTGAGTTAAACGCGTATCTTTGCTGTAACTTTCTTTACCGTTAACCACCTGTGACTGAACATCAGAAAGCGTTTTAGATTCTTCCTGAATTTTCAGCTCAAAGGTTTTGCTGAGATTAGCCAGCGCCCTGTTTTTTGCAGTCTCCCGGTTAGAGGCCGAAGCCTTACCCACAATATAAGCACTGTGTGGGTAATTAAAGCTATCGCCATTGACCCAGTCTGGTTGTTTACCATCACCAGATTTACTGACTACCGCCTGTGATTTACAAGCCGTTAAGGCAATCACAAAAATGATCACCCAAAATTTACGCATAACCATATCGAATCCTTATAAACAGATTTTTATTTTGCAGCCTGAGCCTGCTTCAAATCTTTCGGCCGAGGTGCCACCCAATGATCACTGATAAATGTCAGGCGACCTTTTTTAATATCAGCAGCATGCGCCATTGAATCAATCACTTTACCACGAGCCATTATTTCAATCTGCGCATTGTATGAGCCAGCCGCCAACGGAATACGGATCAGCTGAATTTCCTGCGGCAGACTCGACCAACTTCTGGTATCAGCCACTTCAGAAACCATACCACCGACCTTGAAGGCCAGACCGATTAAACCACCGCCACGTTTTTCAGCCTCTTTGGAAGCCTGATGTTTGATCACCATACGCGCCAGTGCTCTGACTGTAATTGCTGGCATTTCTTCTTCCAGCGCCTTTCTGGCCATGCCGTCAATATTTTCAACCGTATTAAAGTCATAATACTGATCATTAATTGATACACGAGCAGCACGTGTTGGTTTCGCACGACCCTGATAAGTAGGTAAGGCCAATTTTAAACGCTGACGAATTGTCGGCGCCCATGTCCGGATGGTATGTTGTGATTTAGCCGGACCAAGACCGTTATCTAAAATTGCAATCAGATAACCTTTATTTGCCTCATCGGCATTATTGAATTTAATACCAAATTCTGATTCGTATTGTTGCAGCTCATCTCGCAAACCTTCATAAGACAGCATTCGTAACAAATCTTGTTTTAACTGATTTGGGACTGGTAAACCGTGTTTATTGATTGTTGACTTATAAACATTAACCGCTTTTCTATATGAAACCAGAGCCTGGTCGTATTCACCCAACGCTTCAAAAATAATGCCAGAAAGATATCTTACGAACGGATCCTCCATTGGCGTTTCACCCCATTCACGCATCTTTACATCAGCTTGCAAAACCTCAACGCGAGCACTGTCAACCTGTCCGATTGCGAGATAATTTAAAGCCATGTAAGAATGGATCAGCACTTGCTCATAACGGTCACCGGCGTATTCTCTGACGGTATCATTGACGACAGCACTGCCGACCGAACGAGTGATACTGGTGGTATAGAGGTCTTGCATTTCTTTTTTTGCAACTTCGAAGTCTTTGTTACTTTGCTGATATTCACCGACCATGCGTTTGAGCATACCTTTATGCAGATGCGTCAGTACTTTGTCGTTATTATCATGTGACTGCTGCTCAAATTCACGCAAGGCCAGATCGGGACGTCCAGATTCTAGTTTAGCCCTGACACCTTGTGTTTTGGCGCTGTAATGTGAGCAGCCCTGCAGAACCAGCAGACCGGACATCATCAGTAGTACAAAAGCACGTTTCAGATGACTACTCTTGATAATAGTTAGATATTTCATTGATACCTCTGTTATTTTTTTTAATATCTGGCTGCATTGTAAAGTCAGATATTGTTTTTAGCATCAGGCAATGATAGATAGCTGAATGATGAAACAAACAACTTTATAATTTTTTTATTATCATTGCCTATATGTATCCCTGGCCAATTAGTGCCTGTTCGGGATTTACAAACGATATGAATCGCGGGCTACAGCTTTTTTAATTTTCTTCTGGCCAACCCAGACTTTACGATTATTAACCAAATCAATTAAGGTCAAATCCACCTGGTAAAAACGCACATGTTTACCGGCAACCGCATCAACGATGGTATTGATTGTCCCCTTCAACATAAAGTCAGCACCTTTTTCCTGACCGGCTTCTTTGCGCGTTGCATCTGATGCATTGATATCCATATCACGTCTTTCTTGACGAATTTCTCTTCGTTCGGTATCCGACGCTACAAAGTCAACTTCACCGGAATTAATCAGTGCTTTTTCCATATCATTAACAAAAGTTCGGGTATTGATATGTTCGTGACTCAGATTACGAATACGGCCGATAATAACGGCAGGTATGGTATTCTTTTTCTTATTAAAACGACTCAACCAGGGGCGTGACAAAACATCCTGAATCATTTCTTGAGCCACCAAACGTGAATCCGTATCATTCCATGCACCACTCAGATCAGTAGTCGATTCTGTGCTGACTCGCTGAACAGTTGCACCTTTTTTATTACAGCCCGTCGTAACAAGCATAAATCCACAGATAGCTGCTGTAAGCAAAATTCGGCTAGAGTATTTCATTTCCCTTCCTTAATTGATTGATTTAAATAAAAGTATTTTGTTTGTTATTTTAAAATCACGCGCACTATATATTTTTTGGCAGATATTGTTCCTGCTTATCAAAGCGACATTATCCATTGCGCGTTTTTATAGTATATAGCAGATTATTTTCAAAAACCTGAAACATATCACATTGACTTACACACGAAACGGTATTTATTGTTCATTAATATTGCGAAATGTCACTGATACAGGTATCTTGCCCGCATGCATAATATCGACCTCATATTAGACGCCCGCTGGGTAGTTACCGTCAACCAAGACAATGATGTGCTTGAACAACACAGCGTGATCATCGACAAAGGCCGCATTATTGAAATTTTGCCAAGCTCAGTCGCACACGACCGTTACCTAGCCAAAAACCATCAGTCACTCGGTGACAAAGTCTTAATGCCCGGCCTGATTAATTGCCATACCCATTCCGCTATGAGCTTATTAAAAGGTTATGCCGATGATTTGGCACTGATGGACTGGCTGCAAAACCATATCTGGCCAGCAGAAAGTCAGTGGGTTGATGAAGAATTTGTACACGATGGTGCCGAGTTGGCTATCGCTGAAATGCTACGCTCTGGCACCACCTGCTTTATGGATATGTATTTCTTTCCGGATATTGTTGCCAAGCTCGTCAACCAAAGCGGTATGCGCGCAGCGATAGGCATGATCGTACTGGACTTTCCTACCGCCTGGGCTCAGACCGCCGAAGAATATATCGAAAAAGGCCTGCGTCTGCGTGATGAATACCGTGAACACTCACGCATTAAAACCGTGTTTGCCCCGCATGCCCCTTACACTGTTTCAGAAGACACTCTACAACAGATCCGCATGCTATCGGATGAGATGGATTTGCCGGTTACCATGCATATTCATGAAACACAGAGCGAAGTTGATGAGGCAATCAAAAACAATCTGAAAAGACCGCTCCAAAGCCTCAATGACATAGGCCTTATATCGCCAAACCTGATAGCCGTTCACATGACCGCTTTAACGGATAATGAGATCACGCTGCTGGCAGAAAGCGGTGCGCATGTGGCGCACTGCCCGGTCTCAAACCTGAAACTCGCTTCCGGTTTTTGCCCGCTTGATAAACTATTAAAAGCTGGCGTTAATGTCTGTCTGGGAACTGATGGGTCTGCCAGCAATAATGACCTCGACCTGTTCAGCGAAATGAAAACAGCTGCTTTACTGGCCAAAGGCGTGGCCGGTGATGCCGCTTGCGCCAGTGCCAATGAGATTATCCGCATGGCCACTATCAACGGAGCTAAAGCGCTCGGCATGCAGGACGAGATAGGCTCTATCGAAGCCGGCAAAGCAGCAGACCTGATTGCAATAGACTTTGCAGCGCTTGAATCTTTACCGGTTTATAACCCGGTCTCGCACCTGGTTTACAATACCAGCCGCAATCAGGTAACCGATGCCTGGGTCAAAGGCCGTCATTTATTAAAACAACGCTCACTGACGCGCTTAGATGAAGCAGAAATTATCCGCAAAACTCGTGCCTGGAATGCTAAGATAGCAGCTCATTAATCCACTCTTATACAATTAACAAAGAATCCACATGACCACATTAAATGTCGACCCGGCAGAAATCGCAAAATTCGAAGAACTGGCAAGCCGCTGGTGGGATACTCAGGGCGAATTCAAACCCCTGCACGAAATCAACCCACTGCGTTTGCAATACATTGATCAGCGCGTCGGACTGGCTGGTAAAAAAGTCCTCGATGTCGGTTGTGGCGGTGGCATATTAGCCGAAAGCATGGCACGAGCCGGTGCAGATGTACTCGGCATTGACATGGGCAAAGCCCCGCTTAATGTGGCTAAGCTGCACGCCATGGAAACAGGAACTGATTGCCAATACCGGCAGATAACGGTCGAACAACTGGCCGATGAAATGCCCGGACAATTCGATGCTGTTAGCTGCATGGAAATGCTGGAACATGTGCCCGATCCTGCCTCTATTATCACAGCCTGCATGAAGCTGGTTAAACCGGGTGGCGACGTGTTCATGTCAACGCTTAACCGCAACGCCAAATCCTTTATGTTTGCCGTCGTTGGCGCTGAATATGTTTTGCAGATGCTTCCTAAAGGCACACATGACTATAAAAAGTTCATTAAGCCTTCCGAACTATGCAACTGGGCCCGGGCAGCGACTCTTGAGCTGAAAGACATCAGCGGGCTCAGTTACAACCCGCTGACCAAAGCCTATAAGTTAAGCAGCGATGTCAGTGTTAATTACATGGCGCATTACACTCGCCCGGCAGAATAACAATGATATCCACTGTTCTGTTTGATCTCGACGGAACCTTAGTCGATACCGCGCCGGATATGGCACACTCACTTAATCTGTTACTTGATGAACAAGGTAGCGCCAGACTTGCGTATGAGATTATTCGTCCGCATGTCTCTAACGGCAGTGAGGCACTGGTAAAGCTGGGTTTCGGAGATGCGCTTGAACAACCTAGACTTGATGCCTTAAAAAAACGTTATCTTGAGATCTATCAGCAAAATATTCATATTCATTCACAGCTATTCCCGGGAATGGAACAACTGCTTGAAGCCATAGAAAGTGCCGGTAAGCGATGGGGCGTCATCACCAATAAACCCTCCTGGCTAACTGAACCTCTGTTACAGTCGATGGGACTGAGCAGTCGCTGTGCCTGTATCGTCAGTGGCGATACCACGGCACAAAGAAAGCCCGATCCGGAGCCGATGTACCATGCCTGCGAACTGATCGGCGTTAAAGCAACTGACTGTATTTATATCGGTGATGCGAGACGGGATATTGAGGCCGGCAATAACGCCGACATGAAAACCATTATTGCCACTTATGGCTATATCGGTGAATGGGAAGATATCCATAGCTGGGGGGCAGATGCACTGATCGATCAGCCACAAGAAATAAATCAGTATTTCTGAACGTCCGCTTAATGACGATGCTTCACGGCAACGATGAATTATTTGCCTTAAGCTGTAAAAATCGTGCAACATCCTCCGGCCTGTCAACATCCCACAAGGTTTCTAGCAATACCGGTATTTCCGGCTGCAGTTTCTCCATCGATTGCTGCAACACATTTGCCTCACCCCAAGCAATATCATCAAACATTCGCGGCATTGGCGCTGTCAGCCCAACCAAAACGTATCCACCATCTTCTGCCGGCCCGATTACTACCGGACTCTGATCAAGCACAGCAAATGCCTTTGAAACATACTGCTGATTTATCGCCGGAATATCCGAGCCGATCAGCACAACCTTTTTATAATTCAATAAGGCCTGTGATAATACCGTCGACATTTTTTGCCCGAGATTACCCGGCGGTTGATCCTCAAGTTTAATATTGTATAGATCTTGCAGAGACTGGAAGTAACTATGCTGCTGGTCCGGGGCACAATACAAAACCACATCAACAGCTGGCTGATCTGCCAGCATAGCCAGCGAATACTCAAGTAATTGCTGATGAATAACACAGGCCTGACTGGGACTGTAATCAGGAATAAGCCGAGTTTTCACGTAACCAACAACCGGCGCTTTAGCAAAAAGGATTAAGATATTATCTTGACGCAAAGCAGACTAATTCAGCTCAAGACTAGTAATAAACTGGCTAATCATTTTATCCAGCAACGCCTGTAAACTGTAATCCTTTAGGTGTTCAGATTGCTGCAAGCACTTTAATAATAACACTTCTCGTAGCATACCCTGATACATCAGCGCGGAGGCCTTGCTGTCTATTTTTGGCAGCCGACCTTTTGACTGTAACTCATTCAGACTAAATTCAATGTAATCAGTAAAGGTTTTCCAGCGATTAAGAAAAAACTCACGATGCGCCTGGTGACCTTCCAGGATACTGTAAAGTTCGATTTTTAACAGATCAGGCTGAGTCACGATACTGTCAATAAACACAGCCGTAATACCTCTTAGCACCGCCTCAAAGTCCGCATCTGAATTGACAATAGTATCGACATAACTTTCGCGCTGACAGGAGAAATCCTGTAATACCGCGTCATAGAGCTCGTCTTTAGATTTGAAATGCCGGTACAGGATTGCCGGACTGACCCCAACAGCACTGACTATCTCGTCGATAGACACACCATGAAAGCCTTTATCTGCAAAAAGGGCTTTTGCAGCCTTGATAAGACTGGATCTGCGTTCGGGGGCTGATAAACGTTTATTGGAAGCCATTGCCACAATAACAGTCAGCCCGCGAACTCAGGCCATCAAAAAGTCTTAATTAAGATTTTTTGATGAAGAAAATGAAATTACCACCTTCTTCTGCACTAGAAACCAGCTCGTTACCAGTCTGCTTACAAAAGGCTTCGAAATCTTTTACAGAACCCGGGTCAGTTGCTTCAATTTTCAGTGTCTGACCACTCGCTAATGCAGCAATGGCTTTCTTTGCACGTAAAATAGGTAATGGGCAATTCAGGCCTTTTGCGTCTAATTCTGAATCAAATGAGCTCATGGTTTTCTCCGATTTATTATGTTAGTGATCGTTCACTTAAGAACTAAGTCGGCAGTAACGATAATCAATCAACGGAGCATCGTCAAATCAATAACAAATGATATTTTTTATGAGCTGATAAACGAAATTTATTTGTTGATTTTACGCAACAAAAAAAGCCAGCATACGAATTATGCTGGCTTTTTTATACTTAACTACAGCCTTTAGGGCGCGGTAAACCCGCAATTTTATTAGCTGATTTAATTAAGCCATAAGGGAATAAACGATAAATATACTTGCTATCAGAACGATCTGCACCGTACTTTTTCTTCATAAGTTTAGAAAATGAACGAGGATCACAAACTTTGCCTTCATCGTAGAAAAAAGTACGTGCTTCGTTGATGATATCCCAGTGCTCTTCGGTTAACTCAACCTTTTCGTTGACAGCGATTTTTTCAGCGACTTCTTCACTCCACTCATCCAGATTTTCCAACCAACCCGCTTCGCTTAACTCGACAACAGTTCCGTCATTTAATACAGCTTGCATGTAACCACACTCCAATTTAATAAAAACAATAAGCCGGGCACTTCTATAGGCTCTTGGGTGAATTTTAGAATTACCCAGTAAAATAGTCAAGTATTAATTTAATATATGCTTATATAGATAGCGCAGATAAATTCATCATCTCAAGACTCAATGATACCAGCGTTTTAAGGTAGTCGATGAAACACCCGAAAAATATGCGAATCGCAAAAGCCACATCAGTAAGACTGTTTTTATCAATCCGTTTTTTTCCCAGCGCCTACTTGAGGTAATAACTTTCTGTGACAAACAGACAGATCTGGCATGCCGCCTTAACGCAACCGAGAGCTCAATATCCTCCATCAATAACTGCTGAGGAAACCTGCCAACATCCTCAAACAGTTTCTTGCTAACGAAGATCGCCTGATCACCAGTAGCAACAGAACTCAGGCAGGACTTAAGGTTCATTAAAAAAGCAATGATTTTAAAGACGAAGCGAGAGGATGAAAAGGCAACGTTAAAGCGCCCCCAAGGGCGATCATTAAGCGCATTGAGAATTAATTGATCGGCATTGTCAGCAATAATGGTATCTGCATGCAAGAATAACAAAACATCACCTTCAGCCCGCTCGGCTCCGGTATTCATTTGCAGCGCCCGCCCCTGCTCAGAATGCAAAACCAGATCCACCAATAGCTCAGCCTTATTGGCGGTATCATCAGTGCTTCCGCCATCTACCAAAACCACCTGGTGCCCGCGCTTTCGCCAGGCTTGCAAAGGTTTAAGAGTATTTGTTATTGAGTCTGATTCATTCAGTGTAGGGATCACGACAGAAATTTTCATGTTTATCAGTGCTACTAAGCAGGCTTATTATTTTTCAACAGTATACTCTATTAATGACACATCATCAGACTGTGAGCTAGTGCCACAGAATTGCTTAATATCTTTAAGTACCGTATCAATCACCTGTGATTGCGAGCTAGCCTCAATCGCTGTTAAAAAACGCGCCTCACCGTAATATTCCCCGTCACTGTCTGCAGCCTCTGTCACACCATCTGAATAAAAGATAATGCTATCATCATTTTCAACATCCAGCTTCACCAGCTCTGGAATAAAAATATCCTCTGAGCCAATCCCAAGCGGCAGATTGAGCGAAGGAACTTTAACGATAATTTTATTCTCAGCCGAACGGTAAAGAACAACATCTGGCATGCCCCCATTCCAGACAGAATAAGTCTGTTTATCGGCTGAGATAACCAACAACACACCACAGAGAAAAAACTCAACCGGAAAAATCTCTACCAATTTACGGTTTAACTCACTGACAATGTCAGTGCCGCTACAACCTTTTTCGACCATTGAATAAAAGATATTTCGAACAGGAAATGCGCCGATAGCAGCTGGCAGGCCATGCCCTGTCGCATCACCAAGGAAAATATACGTATCACCGTTTGGTGATTGAGACGATAACAACATATCGCCATTAAACAGAGACATCGGCGACATATGATAACGTAAAGTCAGCCCGTGAATTTGACTCTTTTTAGTCATCCGGGCATATATTTTGGACGCCTTTTGCTGCTCTTCTTCGAGTATTTGACGATTTAGTTCAATCTGATCACGTTGTTGCCTGATCGTGGAATACAAGTCCTGCATCCGGATCGCTGCCTGAATTTTAGCCATCAACACAATCTTGCTAAATGGTTTGGTTAAAAAATCGTCAGCCCCACATTCCAGACACTTAGCCAGCTCCTCTTCATCGGACATTGCTGTTAAAGCAATAATCGGCACGTATCGGTCCTCAGTCAGCTCTTTTATCAGCTTGATCGCTTCGTAGCCGTTCATGACCGGCATCATGATATCCATCAGGATAATTTCAGGCTTTTCCTGCTTAAAGCAATCAACTGCTAACTGGCCATTTTCAGCCTGCAAAGCCTCATGTCCGGCTTTCGTCAACATCCCGTTGAGAATCATTCGATTAACGGAATCATCATCGACAATTAAGACTTTGCTCATACTATTTAAACCAGAAAATCAGCTATCTATCGGAGGGAATCTAATCATTAGTTATATAGACGAAAAAAGTAATAGATACCAACTCCATTTGATATTATTTATTTTAAGTATATAGTTAAAACATACATTTTTTCCTAACACGACACAGCGAACTCGACTCACGTTTATGAATGATAATAATAGTATTGATCTGGCAGTCGTTGAAACCTTAAAAGGACTGATGAAGGATAAATTCAATTTCCTGATTACTACTTTTATCGACAATGCCAACTCTCAGTTAGAACAGCTACAAACCGCCATTAATAGCAATGAAGTCAAAGACATCATCGCCCTAACCCATTCCATGAAAGGCAGCAGTGGCTCGGTCGGTGCCAGCAAAATGCATGTTTTATGCAAGAGCTATGAAGAAATGGCACGAAACGATCAGCTGGATGACAAAGACAGCTGGGCCGACAACCTGAAAAACGAATACAATCTGTATATACAAGAAATTCAGAGCCACATGCAATAAATCCCTGACAACCAGCCCTAAAAGACCCTGATATGCCCGTTTCAAAGTGTATAGCCGAATCCGCTAAAATCGTAGTAGGCAAAAACAGGGAAATCAAACTGGCTATCTGTTGCCTGTTATCACAGGGCCATCTGCTGATAGAAGACCTGCCGGGTGTTGGCAAAACCACGCTAGCACTGACATTATCCCGGGTTTTCGGGCTTGATTTTAACCGCCTTCAGTTCACCAGCGATCTCTTACCCGCTGACGTTACCGGCATCTCAGTTTTTGATAAGCGCACAAACGAATTCACCTTTCACCCCGGCCCGGTCTTTAACCAGTTATTACTGGCAGATGAAATCAACCGAGCCACTCCAAAAACCCAGAGCGCGCTGCTGGAAGCCATGGAAGAACACAAAGTCAGCGTTGATGGTAAAACCTATTTGCTGCCTACCCCCTTTTTTGTCATTGCCACTCAAAACCCCAGCTCTCAGGTCGGTACTTTTGCCTTACCCGAATCACAACTCGACCGTTTTTTTATCAGAATAAAAATGGGCTACCCGGATGCAGTTGCTGAAAAAAGACTACTATCGGGACAAGATCCACGCTTATTGATGGAACAAATCAAGCCCACGATAAGCACCGATGAATTATTGCAAATGCAACATCAGACGGCACAAGTACACGTCTCAGAAGCAATCATTAATTACATCCTGCAAATCGTCGACAAGAGCCGCCATGAAAATGCCTTTATTCATGGCTTATCGCCACGTGCTGCGATGGCATTAAAACGGGCCGCACAATCCTGGGCTTTTATTCATAACCGTGATTATGTCGTACCAGAAGATATACAGGCTGTTTTCAGTGCGGTATGTGAACATCGTTTGGAGCGCCATATCGAACAACACGATGCATCAGTCCAGCAACTGGCAAAAGAACTTCTAGACAGCATCGACCTGTAACGTGAAAACCAAGGTCCGCCATAACCTGCCTTATGTTCCTGAATGGCTTGCCCGTAATCTTGACCACTGGATAAAAAAGAAAAACCACTCAAGCGGCTCCACTTATTCAATCAACCGTCAAAATATTTATATCATACCCAGCAAATCTGGCTGGCTTTATATGATCACACTATTGGCAATACTAAGCGGAGCTATTAATTACAATAACAGCCTCGCCTATTTACTATGTTTTTTTCTCGCCAGCCTTGGATTTGTCAGTATGCTACAAACCCACCAGAACCTTAACCGACTGGTTATCCATGCAAAGCATTCCGCCGCCGTTTTTTGCGGCAGCCCTGTTCACTTTGTTTTTGATGTCTACACAACAGCGCATCATTCGCACATTGCACTGCAGACCGCAGTTAATAACACCGTTTTTTCGGTTAAAGCCGACCAGCACACTCGCATCGTATTAACAGAAATATCCGCAAAAAGAGGCAGGCAGTTCATCTCACGTTTTAAACTCTATAGCGAATACCCGCTGGGATTATTCCATGCATGGACTCAGGTACAGATAAAAAATCAGGCCATCATCTACCCCAAACCTCTTGCTGACAGTGTTAGCTACGAACGTTATTTCACTGGCAATAATCGACAAAGCCCGTTCACTGGTGAAGATGAATTTTCAGGCATCAGAGATTTCAGAGAAGGCGACAAACCCAGAAGTCTGGCCTGGAAAACCATTGCCAAAACAGGCAAACTTTATACCAAAGAATTTCATCGCGAGAGCGGTGACACTCAACTATTTGATTATTACAAACTCAGTCACATCAGCAATAAAGAGACACGCCTGTCGATACTCTGTGGCCTTGTATTAAAAGCCAGTCAAATGAATACAGACTATGGCCTTAAACTGCCAGCAAAGACCATTGCACCTGGCAGTGGCGAGCAGCATAAACAGCATTGCCTTACCACACTGGCACTGGCTAAACTATAGTCAGAACATAAAATGATTCCTTCTATAAAAAAATTAGCAAACGAGCCGGCAAGCAGCGTTATTTTATTATTAATGCTGGTCTCACTTCCACACTTTAAATACATCCCACTGACGTCCGCCTTAATCATCATCGCTCTGTTGTGCTGGCGAGTATTAGTGATATTCAAAAAAAAATTCAGACCAGCAAAACTCTTAATGTTTTTCTTCACACTGCTGCTTGCAGCCATCGTTTTTCAGCATGCCGGTAGTTATTCTGGCATCACCGCTGGCAGTCATTTACTGGTCGTTATGAGTTTTTTGAAATTACTTGAAAGCACATCAGAACGTGACTATCGCTTACTGGTGATACTGTCAATTTTTATTATCGCCACAAACTTTCTGTTTTCGCAAAGTTTTTATACCGCCCTGTACATGTGCTTTTGCATTTTTATCACCCTGATCACACTGTTATCTATCAACCAGAAATCAACCCAGACCAGCCTCACCGAAAAAATTAAATCATCCCTAAAAATGATGGCTTTATCGTTACCTCTGATGATTATTGCGTTTGTATTTTTCCCGCGTATCAATGGCCAGCTGTGGCACACAAACAGTCAGACCTCGCATGCAAAAACAGGACTCTCAGAGAGCATGGAACCGGGGCAAATTAGCCAGCTTGTATTTTCAAACGAACTGGTATTTCGCGCACGCTTTAACAGTGCATTGCCTGAAAATAAACAACTTTACTGGCGGGCGATGACATTATGGGATTACGATGGTAAAAAATGGCAACAAATCAGCAGCGGTGAAAGCGAAACACAGATACACCTGTTATCACCGCCTCACCAATACACCGTTACAGTCGAAGCCAATAATAACAAGTGGCTGTATTTACTCGACCTGCCCGTTACACTCAGCCAGGGTTTTATGATTAACACTGATTTCACAGCACGGCTAACACAGCCTGCCCGGTCATTATTTCAGTACAGTGCCAGCTCCGCATCAGATTACTACCTGAGTAACCAGCTCGATGCAGATATCAGACAAATCGCACTTCGCCTGCCCGGCCTAAATATTAAAACCGCAGAGCTGGCCCGGCGTTGGCAGCAAAACTCAGCATCAACAGAAGACATCATTAAAAAAGCACTGAATTACTTCTCGCAAGAGAATTTTTACTACACCTTATCACCGCCAAGGCTGACTACAGTTGCCTCGACCGATCAGTTCCTGTTCGAATCACGCGAGGGTTTTTGTGAACACTACGCCAGTGCATTTGCTGTCTTGATGCGAGCTGCCGGCGTTCCAAGCAGAATCGTACAGGGTTATCTTGGCGGCAAGTTCAACCCCTATAACGGTATTATCTCGGTAGATCAATCGATGGCACATGCCTGGAATGAAGTATGGATCGCGCATAAAGGCTGGGTACGGATTGATCCGACCGCAGCGATTGCGCCGGAGCGTATCAACAAGGACATTAATGCCGCACTTAAAGACCAGCCAGATCTGCCACTGCACTTAAAAATTGATTTTGCAGCACTCAATAAAATCAGGCAATTTATTGACCTGATCGACAATCAGTGGAACCAATGGATATTAAATTATAATGACATCAACCAGAAAAAATTCTTAGAGAAGCTGAGCAGACAGGAGTTGACTCTGGCCGATATCAGCCAGCTGTTTATAAAATTTATGCTTGGCGCTTTAATCCTGACCGTGATGTTCTTCTATCTGACAACTAAACGGCAAAAAACTGACCCGGTAACAAAAGCCTACCAACGATTTTTACTGAAAGCCGAAAGAGCCGGTCTGAAAAAACAAAAAAGTGAAGGACCCAGCGATTTCAATAGGCGTTTACAGCTGCGATTTCCACACCTGAAAAAACAGATAACGCAAATTATTGATTTATATATTGAATTAAAGTTTCAGAAAAGCAGTAATGCCAGTACGGCGCAGCGTTTTATCCGCGCCGTCCAGCATTTAAAAATAAGAAAAAAATAACTAGCTGTAGACCGAACTCATAAACTTAATACATCTGATAAAAGCATCGGATAAGCGCGAGTCTTTTATCATTGTCGGGTAATTGCCCTTAAAGAATTTCAGATCACGTGAAGTATATGCCAGACCCAGGCGCATTAAGTTCGGTGCTTTCTGGCTCACACCGGTCCAGAAGTCGGGTTTGCCGCGCAAATCCCAGTCCAAACTTTCATTGTTAAACGCAGCCATGCTGGTAATAACACCTTTTTGAATTTCAATCACCACTCTGGGCGTGTCTTCATCCTGCAGGCCAAAGCCAACATTCGCACTGAAATCAGAATCAGCCAGTTGTTGTATATGTATTTGATCACCGTTCCATAGCGACTTGTATTTTGTCATCCACTCTTCTGAAAAAATATCAGCCATCGAATTTGCTATCCAGCCAGGGTAAATATTGATTGGGTATATTACCATCTATGAATATATAAAAAGAAGCTAATTTAGAATTTTAAGCCGATCAGACAGATAAAAACTCTAATCGATAAAAAACAGACAATAACCGGTGAATAAGGCGCTGCAGCTGTTTTTTTACAACTTTAAGAGACAAAAGATGGTAGTATACGAAGACGTTACTGCCATTTTAAACACATTCAGAGCGACAGCCACTTTGCCAGAGACTGCACCAGCAAAACACTCCATCGGCCCTGCTGAATTTAAGAGAATAATAAATCATGCTTAATGAGAGCTTCCGGCTAAAAGGAAGTGTATTAACGACATTTATTCTTGAATTATGTGATTACGACTTAGCAACGCTGCAACAACAGCTTCAGTTAAAAGTCGAAGGCTCACCTGATTTCTTTCAACAATCGCCGGTCATTATTGATTTAAGCGCACTCAACTTTGCTGACAACGATATCGATTACCCTGAAATACTCACTATTTGTCGCCAGAATGGTCTGCAGCCTGTGGCTTTTCGTCATCACCCGCAACTGGATCTGACGGCCATTGACAAAACCGGACTGGCAGTGATTCAACACAGCGGTAAGGTATCTGAAAAACCTATGGTAACGCCGGCACAGCAAGAGACCGCCCCGAGTGAGCCTCGAATTATTGCTAAAACGGTTCGCTCCGGCCAGCAAATCTATGCCGAAGGCTCAGACCTGATCATCATGGGCTCGGTAAGCGGTGGCGCAGAAGTACTGGCAGATGGCAATATCCATATTTACGGTTCGCTACGCGGCAGAGCACTGGCCGGTGTCAGTGGCAATAAAAGCGCCAGAATTTTTTGTGCCAATAACGAAGCCGAACTGGTTTCCATAGCCGGCCATTTTTTACTCAGTGATGCCCTGCAACAGCAACCAGAGAAGCGTGCTACCCAGTTTTATCTGCTTGATGAGGCCTTGCATGTGGTCGCGCTTTAATGAATACTTCAGCATTAATACATTCTCAAACACAGGGATATAGACTTGACTAAAATTATTGTTGTCACCTCCGGTAAAGGTGGTGTCGGTAAAACCACAACCAGTGCTGCCATCGGAACCGGTCTGGCAATCAAGGGTAAAAAAACCGTTATTATTGATTTTGATGTGGGTTTGAGAAACCTTGACCTGATCATGGGTTGTGAGCGCCGCGTCGTTTACGATTTTGTTAACGTTTTAAACAATGAAGCCAACCTAAACCAGACCCTGATCAAAGATAAAAGGCTTGAAAATTTATATGTGCTGCCTGCCTCACAAACCCGTGACAAAGATGCACTGACACTCGAAGGCGTTGAAAAAGTATTAAATGAACTAGCCGAAAGTTTTGAGTACATTATCTGTGATTCACCAGCCGGCATCGAAAAAGGCGCGCAGATGGCGCTTCATTTTGCCGACGAAGCCATTGTGGTAACCAACCCGGAAGTCTCCTCAGTCAGAGACTCAGACCGAATTCTGGGTATCTTACAAAGCAAATCAAAACGCGCCATCAATGGTGACACACCTGTCAAAGAACACTTACTGTTAACCCGTTACAACCCAGAACGGGTCGATGAAGGCGAAATGTTGAGTGTCGCTGATGTTGAAGAAATACTGGCGATTCCGTTATTAGGTGTTATTCCCGAATCACAATCTGTATTAAAAGCCTCGAATCAGGGCGAACCGGTCATTCACAACCCGACATCTGATGCCGGCATGGCCTACAGCGATGCAGTCGCCCGACTGCTTGGTGAAGAAGTTGAATTCAGATTTTTAACCAGCGCCAAAAAAGGCATCATCAAACGCCTGATAGGAGCCTGACATGAGCCTGATGAACCGTTTTAGATCCAGCAAAGCCAAGTCTGCATCGGTTGCAAAAGACCGGCTCAAAATCATCGTTGCGCATGAAAGAAAAGAAAGAAATCAGCCCGACTACCTGCCGGCCATGCAACAGGAACTGATTGATGTGATCAAAAAGTACATAGCAATAGACGAAGAGCAGGTTCATATCTCGTTACAAAACACCAATAACTGCTCTGTTTTTGAACTCAACGTCACCCTGCCGGGTTAGCATAAGCTCAGTCATACAGCGCCGGCTCACCGTATTCCAGCCAAAGGTTTTGCAATAAAACGTTTATCTAGTCTGTCCGAATTACCAAAGCTGCTTTCGCTCGCAGGCCCGCTGATTCTTTCATCCATTATCACCATGGGCATCTCGTTTACCGATGTCATTATGATAGGCTGGCTCGGAACAACAGAACTGGCCGCCAGTGCTGCGACCAGTGATTTTCATTCTTTTTTCTTTTACATTGTTGCTGGCATAATCACAGCTACCTCTGTTTTTATCGCCCATGCCAGAGGCAAAAAACAAACCCAAAGTGTTCGCTCAATCGTGCATCAGGGTTTTCTGATTGCCATTATTTGTTCGCTGCCCGCCAGTTTTGTTATTTATAACGCCAGCTTTTTTTTAGCACTGATAGGCGTTGAGCAAAGCGTTATTAACGCAGCCATTCCATACGCACATACCCTGTGTCTGGCTTTTTTACCGATGATGCTGATGACTGTTTTACAACACTTCGTAATAGCGCATCATAAAACCCGAATCGTGTTTCTTGTGACCCTGGCCGGACTGCCACTTAACGCACTGGGTAACTATCTGTTGTTGTTTGGTAACTTTGGCTGGCCCGAATTAAAACTGGCTGGCGCCGGAATTTCCAGCGCACTGACCGCCAGCTTCATGTTTCTGTCTTTACTGATTTACTGCCAGACAAATGCCACACTGAAGCGTTATAAGTTATTGAGCGCGATTGAAATCAATAATATTCCCCAGTTAAAGGCGCTAATCAAAACCGGCTTACCCATTGGCATCTCCAATATCGGAGAAATGGGAGTATTTCTCAGCTCCACCATCACCATGGGAATTTTTGGTGCCGAAGCACTCGCAGCCCATACAATTACCTTGAGACTGGCCGGTCTTTTCTACGCCTTTCCATTAGGATTATCTCAGGCAGCAACAATACGTTGCGGTTATCTGCAGGCACAGAACAAAATAAGTACACTTAAAAAAGCCATTGTCGCAGCAACCGGCAGCGCCTTTTTCATTGGCATGCTATTTAGCGTGCTGATCTGGTTTTTCAGTATCGAAATTGCTTCACTTTTTCTTTCAGCAGAACGCAACACTGGCGATGTATTACTCATAGCATCTGGGTTTTTACTTATTCTGGGAGTTTTTCAACCGTTTGATTCACTCGCCACGGTCATCGCTGGTGCGCTCAGAGGTATGAAAGACACTCGGGTACCGATGATTCTGTCAATCGGTTCATACTGGCTAGTCGGCTTCAGTTGCAGCCTGGTTCTGGCATTTTATTTTAATTTTTCTGGCAGCGGTATCTGGAGCGGGCTGGCCATCGGCTCATGCGTCTTCGCTGTGGCGACATCGATTCGTTTAACCATTCTGTGGCAGCGCGGATTTATCAATCAGCCATAAACACCCTGCACAAAATAAATCGGCCAACATAAAAAGCTGACTGATAAATTACCGCGGCTTTAGATACTGACGCAGAATCAGCGTGTCACCACGCTGGGTAAATTCAATCTGTTTTAGAAATGACATACCGAGCAAAATAATTTCCGATTTTTCGTCAGGATTTATCAAGGCCTTCACATCCTGCAAACTGATATCACCAATCGAAACCCTATCAAGTCTCGCACTATAGGCTTTGATAGTACCATTAGCCGTTCGCGCCATTACCGGCTGACCTTTTTTCAAGCCCAGCTCAGCGGCTAAATAGCCCGGAACAACGACACCACTGGCACCGGTATCGAGCATAAACTCAACCGTCTTTTTATTGATGATGCCGGTACTCAGATAATGCCCATAACGATTGCGCTGCAACACCACTTCAACCACCTGATCAGAGAGGTATTGACTGGAAACTGTCTGGTTTGGGTTATTCTGATGATCCAGTACCCCAGAAAAAAACCATGCCAGCAGAGCAAAGATCAGCAGCCACATTGCCAGCAACATACCTAAACCCATTTTTGCATTCGAATTACGCGGTTTTAAAGCCGGCATTTTTCTCACCATCAATTTGATTATTAATAAATTTTATCAGCTAACTAAAATCTGTCTTTATAAAAACATTTGATACCAATTTAAACAAAAACTCGCGCTATGTGAAATTAAAATCACGTATACTTTTAAACCCCCTCAACGCTTCAACAGGAGATTATTATGCTCATCCGCAAAAATACAATCACCGAAGCCAAACCAACACAGGCCAGTGGTTTTCTGATAGAACTGGATGACTGGTCTGTATCACTGGCACATACACTGGCAGCAGAAGAAAATATTGTTTTAAATAACGAACACATGAAAGTCTTACACTACCTGCGAAAATATTACGACAAACACGGACAGGATTATCATGCCCGCACATTATTAAATGTACTTGAGTTCGAGTTTGGAAAATGGCAGGGTAAAAAATACCTCTACGAACTGTTCCCTAAAGGTCCGGTCTCGCAAGGCTGCAAACTGGCCGGCATTCCACTGCCGCCCAACTGCAATGACCCATCATTTGGTTCATCGCATTAAACCTAAACTCCTCTCCCGCTAACGGAGGGGAGACACAACCGGCTTAGCCAGCATAACAATCAGCAATCAGCTCAATCACCAAGTCATTAGCCAAACATGGAGACAACAACCCACTCGCCCGGACAGCAGCTAAAAATAAAACATGCAATTTTTCTAATAAACGGTTAGAATACGCGCCCCTTCAAGCTTTGATACGGGTTTCATAGCCAAGGGATCTAATTGGGAGCAGGCGGCTTCCTTTCGCACTCTCCACAATTTAGGTAAACACCATGACTACTGAAACGGCCACATCGTTCGATCAGTTACACCTTAATGAATTTCTTTTAAAAGCATTAAATGACGTTGGCTATGAAAAGCCATCGCCTATTCAGGCTGAAACCATTCCTTTGCTGTTAGCCGGCAGAGATGTACTTGGTCAGGCGCAGACCGGTACCGGTAAAACAGCAGCCTTCGCATTACCGATGCTGTCGAATCTCGACATGAAACAAAAAGACCCTCAAGTTCTGGTACTGGCTCCCACCCGCGAACTGGCGATACAGGTTGCAGAAGCCTGCCAGACCTACGCAAAACACATGAAAGGTTTCCACGTATTACCGGTTTACGGTGGTGCTGACTCACGCGCACAAGTGCGCGCATTAGACCGCGGTGTTCACGTGGTAGTCGGCACACCGGGTCGGGTTATGGATCATATCCGTCGTGGCAAATTACGCCTAGATAGTTTAAAGACACTGGTGCTGGATGAAGCCGACGAAATGCTGCGAATGGGCTTTATTGATGATGTTGAATGGATTCTGGAACAAACACCAGAGCAACGCCAGATCGCGCTGTTCTCAGCTACCATGCCAACCCAGATCCGTCGCATCGCCACAAAATATTTAAACGATCCGGCACAAGTCACTATTAAAGTGAAAACCCAAACCGCAGAAACCATCCGTCAGCGTTTCTGGCCGGTGAGTGGTTTACATAAACTGGACGCCCTGACCCGAATTCTGGAAGCTGAAGAATTTGATGCGATGATTATTTTTGTGCGCACCAAAACAGCCACCACAGAACTGGCGGAAAAACTCGAAGCACGTGGTTATGCGACCGCACCACTGAGCGGTGATATTCAGCAGAACCAGCGTGAACGTACCATTCAGAACCTGAAGAATAAAAAGCTGGATATCATTGTCGCAACAGACGTTGCTGCACGCGGTCTTGATGTGCCACGCATCAGCCACGTGGTAAATTACGACGTGCCACATGACACCGAATCTTATGTTCACCGGATTGGTCGTACCGGTCGTGCAGGACGTGAAGGTGATGCGATTTTATTTGTCGCACCGCGCGAAAAACGCATGCTAAACGCGATTGAGCGAGCCACCAACAAAAAAATCGAACGCATGGAATTACCGACTACCGAGATGATTAATGATCAGCGTGTCGCCAAATTCAAACAAAAAATCACCGACACACTGGCTGCTGAAGATATCAGCATGTTCCAGCAAATGATCGAGCAGTATCAGGAAGAACATAATGTTCCGGCAATAGAGATTGCAGCCGTGCTCGCATTATTAATGCAGGGCGAAACCCCTTTTCTGTTATCTAACAAGCCGGCGCAAAAAGCCAAAAGCCAGGATGACTGGGATAATGCCGATAGCTCTCGCCACAGCAACCGCGACTCACGCAATAGCCGTGACCGTGCGCCCAGAGACAGAACACCCAGAGACAGAGCACCAAGAGAACGATCTAGCAGAGAGCGCACACCAAGAGATAATTCACCACCGGATGCCGGCATGATGCGTTACCGCCTGGAAGTGGGATATAACCACGACGTTAAGCCGGGTAATATCGTCGGCGCAATCGCCAACGAAGGCAATATCGACAGTAAATACATTGGCCGTATCAATATCGACGAAAATTACAGCACCGTCGATTTGCCGGATGATTTATCAAGAGACGTTATCGTCACCTTACGAAAAGCCCGCGTAGCCGGCCGACCACTCAATATCAGCCCGGAAGGTCAGCTCAAGCGAGAAGACAAAGAAGGTGCGCCACCAGCACGTGAAAAAGCCAGCCGTAAAGAGCGCACTATCGAGCGCAGCAAAGGCAAGATAAAACTTAAAGAAAAAAACAGCAACGATAAAACCAAAAAGAAAGTAAAAAAGAAAGTCAGAACCAACCGCCCGGCAATACGCCCCGGTGCAAAAAAAGTTTCAGACTAAACAGGATGACCGCCAGCTAAACCTATCAGCTGGCGGCGTATCAGCTGACAAATTCAGTCGGCTTTTCAAGCTCAAATAAAGCAGCGGATTAATCTTCCAGCCACATCTCTAAAATGGCCTGCGCCAATCAAACCCGCTGGCAAAAAAACCACCTCGCTGTTGCGAGAAAAAATCAAGCAGAAATTCTGCCATCAATACTCGGTCCGCGAATACTGATTACGCATGGACTTTTCAAAGGCAGCCATTTATTATGTTAAGATATCTAAGGACAGAATATTTATTATCTAATAACAAAATATTAGCATTTACTTGAATGGCTATTGTATTAAATCGGTAATAAGACAATAACAGCAAAACAACCTAAAGGACTAGGAACATGGCAACCTTCTTCCAGTATATTTTCTCGGCACTCTATTACCTTTTAAAAAACAAATACTACCTGCTGGGACTTATTATCGGTTCGGCACTTCTCAGCCTGTTGGTTGGAAAAGCCTATCAGGGCTGGGATGACCACCCAAGCCGTGGCGCAATAGCAATTGATAACGGAGCCTTTGGGGAAAGCTTTTCAACCCCTGTCTATCTTGACCAGGGCTGGTCAGAAGCGGACAGCATGTGGTTTTACAACACCACGCAGGGATCAGCCTTACTGCCCTATGATTTTTTTCTGGCACTTGAACAGGAAAACAGCGATCAGGCCCTGCTTCGAGATAACAACAACATGGACAAATACCGTTATCTGACACAGGCGAGTAGCTTCTTTAACCCGGATGGCTTAGCCGTCGGTTTCACCAAAGAAACCTATCAGGGTAAAGATTACATGGGCTATACCTGTGCAGCCTGTCATACCAGCCAACTTAACTATACCGGCGATAACGGCAAAACTACGGCGATTCGAATTGATGGTGGCCCGGCAATGGCAGACATGGTCAGTTTCTTAGCTGATCTTGAAAAATCGATGCAGGCGACACTCGATCAGAAAGACAAAAAACAGCGTTTTGTTAAACACGTTCTGGCACTGGATAATGACTACTTCAATGAAAATCAGATCATCGCCAGTTTAAAAGAATGGACCAAAACAATACGTCTGTATAACACCATTAATCACAGTCATATTAAATACGGTTATGCCCGGCTCGATGCATTTGGCCGCATTTATAATCGCGTGTTGCAACACATGATCAATAAAAAGCAGCTCACACATGCGATGAAAATGGTCACAACAGCGACCGAGAAACGCGTGCTAACGGATGCGGAGATTGATAAAGTGCTGGATGGTGTCGGCGAAAACATTATTGTCGACAAACAATTTTCACTGATTATTGAGCGTCTAGCATCTAAAGAAAGCGGTTACCCCGGATTAAATCAGCGCGATATTTTACGCGTGCGAAATGAAATTTTTAACGAACCCGATGCACCAGTTAGCTATCCTTTCCTATGGGATATTGCCCAGTCAGATTATGTGCAATGGAATGGCGTCGCTAATAACAGCGGTGTCGGCCCACTAGGTCGAAATACCGGTGAAGTCATCGGCGTCTTTGCTATCCTCGACTGGACCTCACAAAAACCCGGCGGTTTTAATCTGTCTGCGCTGTTGACCGGACAGAAGAAAAAAAATGAAATCGTTGATTTCACCTCATCAGCCGATCTGGTTAACCTGAAACGTCTTGAATCACACTTGAAGAGCCTCAAGTCACCGCAATGGCCTGAGGATATTCTTGGCAAAATTGATCCGCAAAAAGCCGCCAGAGGCCAGCATCTTTATGCTGAATATTGTCAGTCATGCCATGAAGTCATCGATAGAAATAATTATGATCGTATCGTCGTTGCACAAATGACCGAACTCGGTTTTATCGGCACCGATACCGCAGCCGCGACCAATGCCGTCGCCTACAAAGGCAAATCAGGCAACTTAAAACACACGGTACAGTCAACTGATGTCGGCGACCTGATCATTGGAGAAGATGCACCGGTGGTACAAATTTTGACCTCGGCAACCAAAGGTGTGATTGCCACACCGGATGCCGACAAATGGTTTTTGCGCCGCTGGTTAGACCGTATTTATACGATTAGCTCGGCATTTTTTGAAAACAAAATGCCCAACACCATAAAAAGCGGTAACTACAAAGCCGATACCACAGCGCAACCGTATAACTCTCTGCTAGCGTATAAAGGCCGCTCACTAAATGGCATCTGGGCAACAGCACCTTATCTGCATAATGGTTCTGTACCCACTCTGTACGATTTACTGTTACCGAAAAAACGCAAAAACGATCCCGACTCCGGTAAATACCGGCCTGACACATTTATTGTAGGCAGTCGTGAATTTGACCCGAAAAAAATCGGCTTCCGCTCCGATGGATACGAAGGCTTCACATTCAATACACATCGCGTGGGTGATATGAACGACGGCCACGAATACGGTGCTGGCAAAACACCTCAAATGGACGGTACACAACTGCCAGCACTGACAACAGAAGAGCGCTGGGATCTTATCGAATACATCAAAACACTTTAAGGAAACAGATTCATGAGCAAGGATTTTCTGGCTGAATACGACGCAGCCAGCGATGCTGACAAATATCCGCTGGTACAAAAGTGGATGAAGACAACACCGCTGGAATTTTTTAAACAGCTGCGAAAACAAAGACCAGTTCTGGTCACACCGCAATGTACATTACTGGCCCTGTTCACTGATGTACGCGATGTCTTGCAAATGCCCGAGATATTCACGGTCGATCTTTACAAACCCAAAATGGGGGTGACTGATAGCGACCCCGGATATCTGATGGCACACGATGATGATGCCCTGCACTATCGTGAAAAATCTCTGATGCAAGGCATGCTGAATCGCGATGATATTCCACGTGTCAGAAAAATAATTGAGCACGCAGCAAAAGAAATTCTGGATGATGCCCGCGGCAATATAGAAATTGTCAACAACTACTGCCGTATGGTACCGGCCATCATGGTGCAGAAATATTTCGGACTGGATGGCATCAATCGCAAGAAATTACTCAAATGGTCATTCTGGAACCAGTACAACACTTTTCACAATCAGCCTTTTGATCTGAACTCAAAAGAAACCTTTGAGCATATCGTTAGCACCCACGAAAAATGCTCCGACGAACTGGTCGATTACATCACCGTATTAATGATACGCAAAGTGCTGACGGTAAAAATTAAAGACCGCTTATTTGGTAGCTATATTAAAATCAGCAACCTGCTGCGCAGCCCGTTCGGACTGAAACCTCTAGCCATCAAAGACGATATCGTCAAACGCATGATACGCAGTTCATTTGCCGAGCAGGTAGATTTTCCACTGACCCGTATCGGCGTCAATGCCGGCGGATTGTTAATCGGCGCCGTTGAAACCACTTCTCAGGCAGTGGCACAGGTACTGCAGTTTTTTTTCCAACAACCACAACTGCTGGCACAGGTTAAAGCGGCTGCCAGTAAAGCAGACAACACAGAAATTGACAGCCTGGTATGGGAAGCGCTGCGTTTTGTACCCATCAGCCCTTATATGTTCCGCCAGGCCGCGCAGGATTACACCATCGCCAAAGGCACCGACAGAGAAACCACAATACTAAAGGGCACCAATGTATTAACCCTGACCCAGTCAGCAATGTTTGATAACTATGCCTACGAAGACCCGGATCAATTTAAAGCCGAACGGCACTGGTACCACAATTTTAACTACGGCTTTGCCTCACACGACTGTCTTGGTAAATATATTGGCATGGCAATGATTCCGGAAATGGTAAAACAGGTGATGTTACGCCACCAGATACAGCCCAGCGCGCCCATCGATTATAAAGAAGGACCGTTTCCGGAAGAATATATGCTGACATGGAAATAAACTGCCGCTTTGATTAGCCAAGCCTGACAGTAAATTAAAGAACCGCTGACAGCTGACCTTCTGCAACCAGTCCGTTCAACACAAGAGGATGGAAACCATGAACAAGCCGAGTCTTTATAAAGTATTTGCAATCATTATCGCAGCTATTACATTTAACAGCGCCTGTTCCGACAAACCACTTGAAGCGCCTTCAGGGCCCGCCTTTGTCAAAAAAATTCCGCAAAACTGGTCCAGCTATCAAGCACAACAGACAGCAGACAAAGCCCGTTATATCCAGCAAAAACAAACGGCCTTTGACTGGTTCGCCGACTTTGCCTTTAGTGAAACCGATGGCACACCGTATATCGCGTTACGCCTGCTGCCAGTTATCGCACCGGAGTTATGGGGCAGCGCCGATAATTTTCTCGATGTCATCGGGCTGTTCAATGATCCGCGCCAAGGCGACTACCCGATGCCACGCGGCATTGGCATCAGCGCGTTAGCCAGCAACGACCCCGCAAGCCATGTCGATTACACCTCATTCACCTGCGCTGCCTGTCATATTGGGCGGCTAGAAAAAAGCAAAACCGAAACCCTTTATATTGATGGCGGCATTAATTCTGAATTTAATATTGTGCTATACCGGGTCAAGGTATATCAGACCCTGCAAAAAATCATCGGCACTGAAACCGACAAACTCAAACAACATCAGCTGATTATCAACGCCTTTCTTGATGCGCTGCAAACAGCCCGTCAAAGTGACAGCCACTTTTTTTACCGCAACTATAAAAATTTTACGGCCGCGTATGAAAAAATCCAGATCGAATTATTCATCCGACATGCTGGAGAATTACTAAGCCGCTTTGCCGAACGTTCGATAGCAAACTACCAAGGCTATGGTGCCTTGCTCAACAAAAATTACAACGGATTTCAGAGTCGATCATTACAGGGCTTTCCAGGCATGGCCGATGCCACCGGCATTTTTACCGTTAACTCATATAATGAAGCAAAAAAAGGTTTCTTTACTCAGTTCTTTGCCTCATTCGTTTTACCCGACTCGCCAGGCATTACCGACTTTATGTCGGTCTGGCAGCAGCAAGATCGAAAAGCACAATGGGACCCGTCGCATAAATCTCTGATCAATGGCGGCGGTCAGTGGAATGGCAACATTCCTATCCCGATCTATCGCAATCTCGCCGCGCAGTCGACACTCGGCTTGTCGAATATAGATATACGCGTGTCTGCCTTTGCCGAAGATTTACTTGATCAGCTACCGGCTTCTGTTTATCCGTTTGATGTCGACCTGAAACTGGCGGCAAAAGGTCAGGAACTGTTCACTGAAAACTGCGCACAGTGTCATCAGCCTCATAACGGCAAAGTCTATGATAATTTAAACCTCAACAAAGATCGCAGCTATGTCGTTAACTGGTTAATACGGCGTGGCGGCATCAGCGGCTTTAATGACACCTGTTCGGTACAGACCACTGTCAAAATCAAGGGCCAAACCATGCAACCCTGTGCCGAATTTGACGGTGTCTCGCTGGCCGGAAAAAAAGACCTGATCATCTCGCCTAATAACCAGCATCACGGCTACAACGCACGCCCACTAAGCGGCATCTGGGCGCAAGCGCCGTATTTGCATAATGGCTCGGTACCCACGGTTTATCACCTGCTGGTGCCTGACCAACGCCCTTCAAAATTTTATAAAAGTCGGCTGCAATACGACCAGAAGCATCTCGGTTTTGCCTGGACAGCACCAACAGCCGAACAGCAAAAAACATCACATGCCTATGTGTTTGATAGCAACAGTTTTCCAGCCTTCAGCAATGCCGGTCACGACAGCGACATCACAGAAAACGGCCGGCATTATAAACTCGACTGGTCAGATGATCAGGCCGGAGCCATGGCAATTATCGAATACCTTAAAACCTTATAAGCGCCATACTACAATCAATTTAAAAATAAAGTTACCGGAGTACTCATGCTAAAACGTGCTTTAATGCTCACGCTTATTGTCTTACCCGTTATCGTTTTAGTTGGCTATGGCAAACTCAGTGGTTTGTTCCAAAGCCGCCTTAAAGCGCCTGAACCTCCGGCGGTTGTACAGCCAGTGCCCACTGACTGGCAGTCCACGCAACAGCAAAGGCGCACGGAGATTTCAGCGCACTTACAAAAACACCAGGAAAACTACGAACACTTTGCCAATTTCCCGGTCAGCAAAACGCAGGGAATCCCGCTGATAGCGCTTAAACTACTGCCTAAACTCGCGCCCGAATTTTGGGGTGATGAAGACAACTTTCTTTCCGTAATGGGTTTATTCAATGATGAACGATTACAAGGCTACCCGTTTCCACGCGGCATCGGTTTTACCAGCCTTGTTCGCGAACAACTAGATGCCGATATCGATTACGCCTCATTCACCTGTGGTGGCTGTCATATCGGTCGGCTGCGCCATGATGACGGTCATTACGAGTATCTCGATGGCGGCGTGAATTCAGAATTTAATGTGATTGGTTACCGCCTGCGTATTGTACAGACACTCAATAAACTCTACGGCAAAGAAACAGACCGAGAGAGAAAAAACAACATCATCATCGAAGCCATGCTGGCCGCACTGGACAGCACGCACAGCCAAAATCCCAATTACTTTTATAACAACTATTCATATGGCGGTCGCAACTTTGACAGTAACTACGAGAGCAAACAGATTCTGTTATTTAAACAAGATGCTGCCAACATCATCACGCAGTTTATACAACATCAGGAAACGGTTTATCAGGGCTGGCAGATTATTGCGAAAAAGCTCTACCCGAATATCGAACAACGCATCAGCTCAGGTTTTGCCGGTATGGAAGATGCCATCGGTTTTAATGCCGCAGCCGTCTACCAGAATCTAAAAAGCGGCAGCTTAACGCAACTCGTTGCACCATTAGCCTTACCCAGATCGCACGGCGTGACGGATATCATGGTGGTATGGAATCAGGACACGCATGATCCGCGCTGGAACACAGACAAAACCCGCTTAATCAACGGCGGTGGCCAATGGAACGGACACATCCCGTTACCCATTTACAAAAACATTGCCGCACAAATCACGCTCGGCTTTGATGATATCGACATCAGCGTATCAGCACATTCAGAGCGGCTATTAAAAGACCTGCCAGCCGCCATATACCCGTTTGATGTCAATCTTGAACTGGCTCGCAAAGGTCAGGCACTGTTTGCAGAAAACTGCGCAGCCTGTCACCAACCCAACAACGGCAAAGTCTACACCCAGATGGGAACGGATATGGGCCGCGCAAAAGTCGCCGGCACCGTCATCACCGTCGGCGCACAGTTAAGCTTTGCCGGTGACAAAAATTGCTCGCCAGACACCAGCATCGAACTCGAAGGCGCGCAGGTAAAACCCTGCGCCAGCTACCGTGGTGTCTCACTCAAAGACCAGAGTAAACAAGTCATGTTAGCGCCCAAAGTACACAACGGCTACAACGCCCTGCCACTGGTCGGCCTGTGGGCACAAGCTCCCTATCTGCACAACGGCTCCGTACCCACGCTCTACCACATGCTAGTGCCAGCAGAGCGCCCCGATGTGTTCGTAAAAAGTCGACTCGATTACGACACAAAAAATGTCGGCTTCAACTGGCAGCAAGACACCTGGAGCAATAAAAAAGAAGGCTATCTGTATAACACCACCGCCTCACCGGCCACCAGTCATGCTGGCCACGACCACGACATCACAGAAAATGGAAGGACTTACAAACTTGACTGGAGTGATGACAAACCTAGCGCATGGGCTTTGATAGAATATTTGAAAACACTGTGACCTGACCCAAGCTTGCAGGTAACAGAATGTAGGTTGGTGCTGTGGAACGAACCCCAACACTAACCAAACCAAAAGCAGGTTGATTTATTATGGCACTGCAATAAATACTTTGGCTTTATTTGTCTCTATTTGTTGGGGTTTGAAAACGCTCACCCCAACTTACTTTCTAGCTGTTAAGCAGTAACAACCATCACCAGCCTGTCAATGCAGACAGCACTTTTTATATTTCTTACCACTGCCGCAGGGGCACGGCTCGTTTCGACCAATACGAGGCTCTGTTCTATGCACAGGGGTTTGTACGGCTAGGTCATCCTTACGCCTGGCTAACCAATAAGCATGAATATCACAAGCATTAAGTGGAATATTTCTTTGCAGGTTTTCGATCTCTTTTCCGTTATATGTTTCATGGGTGCTAGCAGCCGCATCGCCAGCAAAAGCCTTGATCGGCGTTAATAAAATCTGCATGTCAATGTGATCCATCTCCCACTGTTGAGCAGCCATTGCCACACCTCTCATGTAACCCTCACACCACTCATCAACAATGGTATAGGTTTTACCATCAACTACCCGCTCTAAAAAAAGTGCTTCAAAATTATCAGGCTGTGTCATTAGCGTTGTAGCGATGCTATTCATGTGTTGCATCATTAATGATAGAACACTTTGTAGCGATGCCTCATCTTCCCATTCGGGCGGAAAATCTCCCCACATTACTGGCAACCACTCCGAGGGGGGGATCATCACAGGCCCGCTCACTATGGCAGTAAAAAAGCCATCCATTTCAGACACACATAACACGCCTTCATCCGCATCCAGATCAACGTCAGCGTTCTCATCAAAACGGCTTAGCAGGAATTCATCCAGTAAATCCAGCTCCTCGTCACTCAAATATTCAAAACTATTTTTCATAATATAAGACCAATAAACGCTTGCAACAGTACATAAGCTGGAGATCAGGAACAAACCACAACATCAGCACTATAAAGCTTCCTCATTTACATCTACAGGTTACAACCTGAAAAATACAGAAGTCTGAAATTCAGCCCTTCACCTCAAATACAACATTAAATAGTCATATAAACAAAACTTACAACATAGAACAGTCTTCTTAAGATCGGTATCCACGCAAGACACGCAAGACAATATTATCTGTAACTTTTAATACGAATCTAACATCTCCGGCTTAAATAAATCTGTTGATAAAGATAAACCGGCTTTATTCATGCGCTGATCGTTTGCCGCAATCAACAACTCCAAATCTTCAATTGTAATGGTATTGTCATCTAACTCATAAAGCTGTTTAGAACCGCGATACATAAAGTTCATAATTATCATCGCCTCTTTATCATCCTTCTCAATAGCCGGCTTAAGCTTCGGTTGCTTGCGCTGTATTTTATTTAACTGTTGCTTTAAATCCCACACATACACCACTTCCGTCATATACGGGTGATAGCGGTACTTATTGACCACAAAAACCACAATACCAGCAGATACGGCAACAGCAGCCATTATGTGATAAAAATGCGAAGCCTCTGGTGTGCTAAAAACATAAATAAACAGCGCCGAATTAATCTGTGCAATAACAATCAAAGCCACAGCCATACAAATCATGACAACGTTAAGGTGCTTACGATAACGCGCCTTGTCGATTTCTTTTAACTTCATAGAAGAATCCAAATAAAAACCAAAATCAGAACATACCCGTGCATTTTAACTCAGAGTTTAGATATTAGTTAGGAAAAAATTGCCGATATTATGGAGCCGACATATTGACAGGTGTTGGAAATATCAAACTAAGTCAGATAACAGTTAGTTTGTATTGGCTAAAGTTTAACCCCTCCGTCACCTTTGATAAATTTATAAATGATTCGATGATTTATTTTATACTAGAATAGTAGTATATAGAGCTTTAGCAACTATAACAGTGACGATAAGCATTGATAATCAGGACAGTAGCCATAATGAACCCGTTTCAGGAATTTTTAAACACACTTTCAGATGAAACGCTTTCTGATTTAGAATCAGGAAAACTGCATATTTCCGTTGACGATAACAGTTACATTACAAGCACCAGTGGTGTGTCGATCAGTCAATACCAGAAGAATATCTCTGAAAATATAAAACAACTATTAATAGATAATCAGGACTCGATTCTTCAACAATTATATAAAACATACCCATTGTGCCGAAAAGAATTTGATTTTCAAGCTCAACAACTAATCATGCAATCTCAAGCCGAAAGTTTTTGCAGTCATGGTTCCATGCCGAACAAACAAGCATTGTTCATAGATGGCAACTTTCTTGCTGTCGTCGGCTCAACCGATGCCCGATACAAATATGGCTACTATTGCCAGCACGAAGACAACTTAAATCAGCAAGAAGCTAAACAGGCCGTTATTAAATGGCTCGAGTCTGGACAAGCTTATGAAGACTACCGCGTTAAAACACATTGTCGATATATTTGCGGGACTTCACTCTGAGTAAAGTATATTCTACTCACTCTTAAGAAAACACAACGGAAAAATAAGGCAACAATACTGTAGTCAATCTTATCATTTCAGGAGTCCTTCAATCAGCAGCTAACAAGGAAGCTAATTTGATTTCCCAACTGATACAACTCAATTTTGATTTACGTGATACATAAGCGGTCGCGTTTCAGAAATATCAAACGAAATCAGTTAGTATTGGTTAAAATTTAATTCCTCCGCTGGCTTTTATTAATTTACGCTGTAACAGTAGATATTAAATTTCATTAACTCACTCTCTACAGCAGGGATACAATATTGCTTTTTCCTTAACGGCTTTACATACTCCAGCTATAACTGAGCGCCTCCGCCTGTCTCAAACACAAATCAATGGCCTCATCAGCCCCATCTGGTGGGTATTTCCATTTACGTAATGCACGTCTTACTAAATTACGTAGTTTTGCTCTAACACTATCGCGCACCTGCCAGTCAACGGTTGTGCTTTTACGCAACTGTTCGGTAACGTATTTAGCCAGTTCACGTAGATTATTATCGCCTAATTCACGTACAGCCGATTCATTTTGAACAAGCGCTCTGTAAAAGGCAATTTCATCGGGGTTAAGCCCCAGCTTATCAGCCGCATTTAAGTCAGCTTCCATTTCTTTGGCTAAGGCGATCAGCTCTTCAATAACCTGTGCGGTTTCGATGGCACGGTTATGGTATTTACGCAATGTTTCCATTATGCGATCTGAGTATTTCTTCTCCGAGACCACATCGGTTTTCATGCGGGCTTTGATTTCATCTCGCAATAGCTTTTCTAACAATTCCATTGCCAGATTACGCTGCGGCATGTTTTTAACGTCTTCTAAAAACTCATCGGAGAGTAAACCGATATTGGGCTTTTCCAGCCCTACCATATCGAACACATCAGACACACCATCGGCAATGATCGCATTATCAATAATCTGTTTTAAGGCAGAATTCTTTTCTTCGTCGGTGCGTCGTTTATCAATACTGGTAAATTTACTAATGGCAGATTTCACAGCTGACAGAAATGCAATTTCTTTTTTAAGGCCATCGGCTTCATCCATAGTTCCGCATAATGTATAGGCTTTAGAAATCGCAGCCATCACATCAAGGAAACGTTTTTTGCCATCTTCAAGCCCTAAGACATGATTCATGGCACCAGGCAATAGCTGTAAGGCTTTTGTTTCATACCCACTGTAATCAAAGCCATGCATCATGCCATGAACCACATCCATCTTTTCTAGCAGAATCGCATAGGCTTCTCGGGTATCTAATGTCGGCGCACCTTTACCTTTAGAATCGGTATAGGTTTTCAAGGCATGCTTTAATTCACTAGCTATACCTATGTAGTCCACCACCAGACCACCCGGTTTATCTTTGAACACCCGGTTAACCCTGGCAATCGCCTGCATCAGGTTATGGCCTTTCATGGGCTTGTCGATATACATGGTATGACAGTTAGGTGCATCAAAGCCGGTCAGCCACATATCGCGCACAATCACTAACTGCAAAGGGTCATTCACATCTTTAAAGCGTTTTTCGAATAACTTTTTAGTTTCTTTGTTGTAGATATGCGGTTGCAACTTAGATTTGTCGGATGCCGACCCCGTCATCACGATCTTAATCGCGCCTTTATGGGTATCGGTATCATGCCATTCGGGCTTGATGGCAACGATGGCGTTGTACATATCCACACAGATTTCACGGCTCATGCAAACAATCATGCCTTTACCGGGCATTGCAGCAATGCGCTTTTCAAAATGCTCGACTAAATCTTTACCCACCAGCTGCATACGCGGTTCACTGCCAACCAGTTTTTCTAAAGCCGCCCATTTAGATTTGGTGCTTTCACGGGTGGCAACGTCTTCTTCATCTTCAATGACTTCATCAACTTCGTCATTCAGCGCTTCCATTTCTGCCTGATTAATATCGAGCTTGGCTAAGCGTGATTCGTAATAGATAGGAACAGTCGCCCCATCGTCAACCGCATCCTGAATATCATAGATTGAGACATAATCACCAAACACGGCACGGGTGTCTTTGTCTTCAGCGGAAATCGGTGTGCCGGTGAAACCAATAAACGATGCTTGCGGTAACGCATCGCGCATGTGTTTAGAGTAACCAAAGGTGTATTGGCCTGTCTTACTATTGAGCTTGGCTTTATCACCATATTGGCTTCGGTGCGCTTCATCACTGACCACAACAATATTATGACGATTGCTTAAAACTGGGTGTGCGGTTTCATCTCCTAACAAAGCAAACTTTTGAACCGTGGTGAAAATAATGCCACCTGACTGGCGCGAAGCTAAAATATCACGCAAATCATCACGGTCACTGGCTTGTACCGGTGTTTGTTTTAAAGTTTCTGCTGCCATGCTAAAGGTATTGAATAACTGGCCATCTAAGTCATTACGGTCAGTCACCACTACAATGGTTGGGTTATTCATTTCCGGCTGCGCTAATAGTTTACCGGCATAACAGACCATCGAAATCGACTTACCCGAACCTTGGGTATGCCAGACCACCCCCGCCTTACCAGAACCGGGCTCGACCTTGTCAGCATAATTAGCACGCTGCTCACCTGCACCTTGTTTTTGTGCCGCAATAACTGTGGCCTTTACCGCTTCACGCACAGCATGGAACTGGTGATAACCGGCAATCTTTTTAATCGGCACATCACCATCTTGTTCAAACAAGATAAAGTAGTGAATGTAATCTAAAAATAACTCAGGCTTAAAGAAGCCTTTAACAAGAGTTTCTAATCGATATTCAAATACCGGCTTATCATCTTCATGTTCAATCGTTCGCCAGGGCAAAAAACGTTCTTTGTTTGCTGTAAGCGAGCCTACTCTGGCATTTAAACCATCACTTACGACCAAGGCTTCGTTGTACACAAATAAATCGGGCGTTTCATCTTTATAGGTTTGCAATTGTTGATAAGCCGACCAAATATCCGCACTTTCATCTGCCGGGTTTTTCAGTTCAATTACCGACAGAGGTATGCCATTAACAAACACAATCACATCAGGACGTCGATTCCCTTTACTGCCGGTAATAGTGTATTGATTAACAACTAAGAATTGATTGTTATCGACATTACTGAAATCGATCAGCTGTACGTAATCTGTTTTATCAACTGTTTTACCATCATTGACATCAACCTTAAATTCAACCTTTACCCCTTCCAGTAAAAACTGGTGAAAGGCTTTATTGCTTTTAATCAGTACAGGGGTTTCAGGCTTGGCGATTTGCTGGGCGACGGTTTCGAGCGTAGTAACGGGAATATGTGGATTAATGATTTGTAATTGGTGAATCAGCCGATCAAACAGAACAATCTGGCGGTAATCAGTACGCTCTGGTGATTCGCCATCGGGGGCAATATCGTAACCACAGACATAGTCATATCCGATGACCTTAAACCAGTCTAGGGTGAGTTGTTCTAGTTGATCTTCGGTGATCATCGATTAAGCTTTTACAGGTAACATATAATATCTAACACACCCATTAGTTTTCATTTGAACAATATTGTAAAAACTTTTCAAAAGAACCATTTGAACGAGCTATTGCCTCATTTATTAAATGTAATGAAGGATTTAGTTTAAAACGACGCTGCGGCATACCACCACGATTCTCGATTTCCTCAAGAACACCATTTTTTATAAGCCTAGGCAACTCATTCTCAATAAACCCAGATCCATTAGGTCCTAGTTTAATTTTTATAACACTTTCACTAATATGAGTGCTTCTCATAAAATAACGGATTATTTTTTCTATGTTACGCAGTTCCAAATCTAGCTTAAACTCTTCATCCTGAACATCACCTGCACCATCTTCTAAAGTAAAAGTAAAACCTAACGCCAAAACTTGGCGTTTAATATCTACAGGGTCCCAAGTTTCAACACCTTCTTCAGGACGTGATAAAGCATCCACAACACATTCATCAAATATCACATTAGAAACTCTAGTTGAGTTATAAACTCTGATCTGAGAAAAATCACAATTATGAAGTTCACATTCATCAATCTCAGTTAATTCAAGACTGGTGGGTGAAAAATAACAATCTACGAATTTAATTCCATTCAGCTTTTTATCTCTTAAAATATCCACTCCAAATGCCAGACCACTTAGTGAAATACCATAACCTTTAATACCATCCAGCAGCATTACTATAATATCACTACAATTTTCATGCGTGTAGGATGTCTGCACATCCATACCACTTATTTCAAGTAAAAATTTTACTATATCTAACAATCTTGTATTAGCTTCACGTTTTAGTGCAAGCACTAATGCATGTTGAGCTTGTGGCGGGAGCACACCTCTGCGAAAAACAGAAAACACTTCTGCCTGGGTGGATTTCGTCATAGGGAGTAATTGTTTTGCTATACCTTCCCCTAAAAAAAACAATCTAAACTCGTCATGATCAAACTCAACAGCCTTCTCTGAGTTTGATGAAGGAACCAACATAGCATGCCCACGAATACGCTCTCGTATCTGTTGAGCCTCGTAATTATCCTTACGATTTACTTCACTAAAATAATCAGCAACAAATTCTAAGTTTTCTCGTTTAAGGTAATCTACCTTTGCTTCCCACATTGAAAGAGAGACTTGTGCAAGAATATCACAATGCTCTTCAACCTTTAGGAGAGGCGCCCCTACATCTTTATCACCCGAACGATCAATCCACTTTTCGTTTGCTTCTCTTTCAATAAGACTTCGAACAAATGCCGAAAAGAAATCTGTACCAGACTGCTGTATCTTCTCAAGAAACCCATCAAGCGAACTACTCTCATTCACAACATCAATAAGCCTCTTTACTAACACAGCACGCGTCAAAATAGCATGTTCAGTACCTAGTCGCTCACTCACTTTTTGATATAATTCTTTAGAATTAGGGATATTCCGATTGTTACAGTAATCTATGAACTGTTTCTCAGCCCATCGTTCTAGTTCAATCTTTCCAAATCCAACAGAGTAGTTTCGTATTGAGTCGAATAGGCGCTCTTGTGTTTTTAAATTTTCAAACTCAAAATATGCTTTCCTTGCTGCTACAATCATTGCACCTTGAGACTCCAACGATCCTACAAGTATCCCCATAGCTGAAAGTGCTTCACCTGAACTGCTTTCAACAAACATTTCCTCAAACCCATCAAAAGCAGGAACAATAACACCCATTTTTACTAGCGCCAGGAATGAGTTGTAATAAAGAAAAGGAAATCTATATCGGTTCTGCAAAGCACCTATTGTAATGTCGTCAAAACGTAGAAAATGTCTTCCTCCAAGCGGGATAGGAACCATAAGCCAATCTGTTTTATTTTCAGTAAATAGTTTAGCCTGCGCACGCGACATTTCATTTATAAGTGACGTTTTTCCTTCACCTGCATCACTTGTAATGTAAAGAACCGTAGTTTCTAATGGGCTACGATTATTTAATGTTTCAATAGTTGTCGCTAGCGCATTTTCAGTGGTGACGATCTCTTCCTCTGGCCCACTTTCAAGAGTAGGTAAAAGACCTGCGGCTGGTATAACAAAATGATTAGTTGGCATTACACTTGACGATAATCGTGCTGCAAGTAACTGTAGCCTAGCTAATCTATTCACAATCCATTTACTAGCTGGCTCTTTACCCGATCCCTCATCAATATAGACATCCCCTGAATCAGATGAAATGTTTGCCTCAATGAGATCGCCATTAACCTGAATGACAACCTGTGTTTTTTCAAACAACATTTCTGTACCAGGATCAGCAAAGGTTTCTACAATAGCCTTAAAATCTTTAATTTGCATGCTTAAAGGTCCAGTTCAAGTAATTGAGCACCACCATGTGGAAACGTTGCTCTTTGATTACTTTGTTTCGGGTGGAATCTAATTACTTCTTTTCCATTCAAAATAACAGTTCGAAGTGGCGGTAGAAAATCATCATCACCACTAATTAATATTATTTTATCCATTTGTTCAAATGATGCCTGAATCAAATCACAAGAAAGCATAGTATCAACGATCTTCTGCTCTTTTCTATATATAAGATCATCGGCCAACACGCCACAATTTTGTTTTGGACACCTGCGCTTCTTAATAAGTTTTTTCATTAATGGAAGCACACATTCAGCATCAACACATCCAACATTATGAGGCTCTTCAACTCGAATGTTGCCAGGCCTCCCTCTTCTACGTAGTGTATTAAACAGATGATGACCAGGTTCTATCATTAAAGCTACTGCCAATTCTGCATTTATTGCCACCTGAATATATTTACCATAACCATCAGGCAAACGTATAACTGTCGGGAAATCATTCTGAATCTCAACCGTTACCATTTGTGCAAGGTGAGTTATGTCTACGCCTTCGTACCAACCGCCATAGATACGAACATCACACGTTATTCTAGTAAATTCCGCATCTACTGGTAACTGAATCAAAGCTTTCCTTACTATATCTAGTATCCCAGCAGATTTTTGCGTATCCAAAAGATTATCATAATCAATAAATATTACGAATTTTAACTGTCGACTCATGCAACATCACCAGTTGCAGATTGAGCCATTTTACCTATAACCGCCTCTTCTGAAAGGAGCTTTGGAAGTAGCAAATCCCGAACATCTACAAGACTTCTGTTTTCTTGGTTGTTATTTTCAATCAGATCATAGTAGCCCTTCACTATTTTTGAATAGGCTCGCCTTAAATCTAAAACAGGCAATGTTACGTTCCAACTCATAATTGCATCCTTGTCTCCTCTAGGCATTTTTGCACCTTTGGACGTAGCCATCATATAGTTAAAAAAGGCATCCTGATAAAGTAAGTTATATAAATACTCAATAGAACTTGAATCAGCAGACTTAATGCCAAGAACATCAGCTGACCTGCCTCCCTCAAATTGGCATAACCATATTTTCATGAAATAAGGACGAATGTTTGAAACAAGAATATGACCATCTGTAAAGTAAGGAACAGTCTTAACGTTTGGTAAAGATGTTGCGGTGGTTACTCCTCTTTTTCCTTCGAGCATATTTTCTGTAGAGATATAGTTTTCAACTGTAAGATCCCCAACATTGATTCGTTCATCGCTAAAAACACAAACTTTACTTAATGAACCATACTCCCAACCCTCCGGTATTTCACCCAAATCAGAAGTCGCACCTGCGCTTCCTGCGCCCGCGACATTTGCACTTCCCTGTGCCGCATCAACCAAAGCATCTGAAAATAAGTCGGCGACTGTTTGTAGGGTTTCTGGTGTCCAGTAGTCTAGGCCGATTTCGTTGGGGTATTTTTTGGTGATGAGTGGGTGGAGTTGTGCTTCTAGTCCTTGGTAGTCTTCTTCTAGTGCTTCTAACTGCTCCAAGGTGATTGCGCCGCTGATGATGGCTTGGGCGGCGAGGGTTTGGGCGAGTTTGTCGCCGCCTTTTTGTTTGGCGATGATTTTAGCTTTGACGGGCTCAAAGTCGACAAACCAGGATTTGAAAATAGCCTGAGCGATTTGTTCAAGGGTTTGGTTGGTTTGTCGGTTTAGTTTTAATTTATCGTTAAAACATAGCATTACACTTGCTGCTTCATCCTGAATTTTACGCTCTGGAAGATAAAGCTCAAATTGCCCCAGTACCTTTGCGTTTGCTCCAGCTTGAGCTGAACCACTTTTTGAACCTGCCACATAACTCCACCAATTTTGAGTGCGCATTTGTAGCCATACAAAATACGGATTTGCCAAATCCGGATTGACACGAAATCTAATTAAGTAAGATGCGAAAACAGCTTCTTCGCTTGAAGAATAAAGATAATTTTCACCTGTGCTATTTCCAGTGCGCGCAACAACAATATCGCCAAACTCTAATTTATTTTTAACTAGACTCCTTTCATCAATTTCACAATAGGGAACATCATCCCACTCAACTTCTCCACCTTGAATATCAGTTATTCGAAGGAATTTAGGACCCACCTTTTTTTCATTGGCACTTGCTGTATATCCATAAGAAACATCTGTGCATAGATCAGTTAGTTTAACGATTGAATTTTCAAACGTCATAACCCAGCCCCGCCAAATTCTTTTTAATCTCCCCTTCTAACTTATCGCTTTCTTCAAATTGTGTTTTTAGCTGCGCGGTTAGGCGTGCCATTTTTTCTGCGAAGGGTTCGCCGTCGTCTTCCTCTTCTGTTGCGCCGACGTAGCGACCGGGGGTTAGGACGTAGTCGTGTTTTTTGATCCCGTCTAAATTTACGCTGGCGCAAAAACCGGCTACGTCGTTGTAGGTTGGGGTGACGTCAGGAACCCCAACATCGGTTGTGTCGGTTTTCGTTGGGGTTCGTTCCTCACCCCAACCTACGGTTTGCCAGTTGTGGAAGGTTTCTGTGACTTTGTTTAGGTCATCTTGTGTGAAGTCGCGCAGCACTCGGTCTTTCATGTAGCCGAGGTTTCTGGCATCGATAAATAAAACTTCGCCTGATCTATCACGCAGTTGTTTGCCGCTGGCTGAGGTTCTGGCTTTTTTGTTTTTGGTTAAAAACCAGATGCAGGCGGGTATTTGGGTGTTGGTGAATAGCTGGCCGGGTAAGGCGACCATGCATTCGACCAGATCGTTTTCTATTAAGGCTTTGCGAATGTCGCCTTCGCCGCTGGCGTTGGAACTCATCGAGCCATTGGCTAATAACAAACCCATGCTGCCATTGGGTGCGAGGTGCCAGAGCATGTGTTGCAGCCAGGCGAAATTAGCATTGCCGGTGGGTGGTTTGCCATAGACCCAGCGCGGGTCGTTGTCGTCGACGCCGGTGTCCCATTCTTTCATATTGAATGGCGGGTTGGCCATGACGAAGTCGGCACGCAGATCGGGGTGCTGGTCGTTGGTGTAGGTGCTGGCCGGTTCTTTACCAAAGTTAAAGTCGATGCCACGGATGACCATGTTCATCGCTGCCAGTTGCCAGGTGGTGTGGTTGGCTTCCTGTCCGTAGATGTAGACATCACCAATGCGGCCTTCGTGGGCGGTGATGAAATGTTCGGACTGCACAAAGAAACCACCGGAGCCCATCGCCGGATCATAAACACGGCCTTTAAACGGTTCGAGCATTTGCACGATGAGGCTGACGATGGATTTTGGCGTGTAGAACTGACCGCCCTTTTTGCCTTCGGCCAGCGCAAACTGCCCGAGGAAATATTCGTAAACATGACCGAGGATGTCTTTGCTGCTTAAGGTGTCGTGCACAAACGGGATGGAGGCGATCAGGTCGATTAACTCGCCGAGCTTTGACTGGTCGATTTGTAGCTGGGTGTAGCGTTTGTTGAGTACGCCTTTGAGTTTTGGGTTGTCGTGTTCGATGGCTTCTAATGCGTTGTCGATAAGCTGGCCGACTGAGCGGATTTTTTTGCCGTCAATTTCAAGTTCGCTGGTTATCACAACTTTGTTCTTGTTTTGCAGAAACTCCCAGCGAGCGGCTTGCGGCACCCAGAACACATTGGCTTCGGCGTAGTAGTCGCGCTCTTCAAGCTCGGTGTTGATTTCTGCCTGATATTCTTCGCTATCTGCGCCGCCAAAATCATCCGCATCGAGGAAGTATTCATGCTCAGGGGTTTTGAACTGCGCGGTTAACTGCTGGCGGCGAATATCAAATGAGTCCGATACGTACTTTAAAAACACCAGCCCCAATACCACGTGCTTGTATTGCGAGGCATCGAGTGACGGCAGCAGCTTATTGGCACTGGTCCAGAGCTTTTTATCGAGATTGTTTAAAAATTCTTGTTCTTCGGTGGATGTCATAGATGTCTCGGTATGAACAGATTCAGTTGGGTATTCTATTCAATATTAACTGGGGCTGTGAAATGAAAGCGGGCAATGAACTCATCCTTTAGATTTATTGTTTTATTATCATTGTTATTTGTGGATTTCGCTTACTTCGATAGTAACCTAAAAACCCGCACAATCCCATCGGCAAGTGTTTGTTTTACAGCGATAAAAACCTTTAGTTATGGTATTTGCGCTGCACTTGTACAAAACAAGTCCGGGTTTATTCTGCTGGTGTTTATGCTTGAGATGATTCTTTATATACAGGTGGGGCTTTCATACTATTAGCTTTAATAAAGTCTGATAGAGGGATTGCGGGCACTTCCCTGTGCCCGCCCTACGGGTTCGCTGCGCTCACGTTATTTCGTTCCCTACGAAATAATCGAACCCTGCCTCGGGTTCTCGTCCGTCCCTCGAGCGTATAAATAAAAAAGGCCCCCTGAAAAACAGGGGGCCTTTTTTATTTATATGGCGGAGAGGGAGGGATTCGAACCCTCGGAAGGTTTCCCTTCGCCGGTTTTCAAGACCGGTACATTCGGCCAGCTCTGTCACCTCTCCATATTTCAAATTGTAGTCAGTATTTGTGCCTGTAGCACGGATTACTGAGATCCTCATGTACCTCATTTCGGTACATTATTCGGCGCGTCCTGCGCCTCACCCGAAGGGTTCGCTTCGCTCATTCAATTTTGTTCCAGACAAAATTGTCGGCCTGCTCTGTCACCTCTCCAGCTTCGATTGTGGGCAGTTTTCACTGCGATCTGCCGGATATTTGCTATCAGCAGATTTTCGAAGGCCGCAATAATACATAGAATCCATCGGTTAAGCTAGTGTTATTTGCAACCTTTTTCGAATTGGTTTGTCATATCAGGTGTGTTAGAGTTTAACTTTTGAAAATCAACAACCTACGGATTAATAAAATGAATATTACTGGTACTTCAGTTCATACTTCTGAGCTCGCTACAAATAAGGTATTGCGTAATACTTATGCACTGCTTTCGATGACGCTGATCTTTGCAGGCTTTATGGCTTTTGTTGGCATTATGTCGGGTATTGGTCATGGTATGGCACTGGTTGCTGATATTGTGGCGATTGTTATGTTGTGGTTTGTACTGCCACGCACCGCTAATTCTGGTGCTGGTATTCCGGTTATTTTCGCCATTACTGGCCTATTAGGTTTTGGTCTGGGCCCTATTATTAGCCATTATCTGGCTATGAACGGCAACATTGTGATGACGGCTTTAGGCGGCACGGGTGTTATCTTTTTAGGTCTGTCTGGTTATGTTTTAACCACTAAGAAAGATTTCAGCTTTATGGGCGGTTTCTTGATGGTGGGTATGCTGGTTGTGCTGTTAGCGGCGATTGCTAACATCTTCTTGCAAATGCCGATTATGTTCCTGGTTATTAATGCGGCTATCGTGCTGATTATGAGTGGTTTCATTTTGTATGAGACATCTAGCATCATTAACGGTGGTGAGACTAACTACATTATGGCAACTGCCAGCTTGTTCTTGTCTATCCTTAACTTGTTCCAGGCTTTGTTACACTTGCTGGGCGCTTTTAGTGGTGACGACTGATACAGCTTTGATTTAGTTAAAAAAAGCCCCGCCATTTGAATATTTGGCGGGGCTTTTTTATGTACTGGGAATGTGGTCTGTTAATAACTGCTGCTTTTCAGTACCGATAATGCCTGTATTCAGCCAGTATTTGGATACACTAAGACAATAATTTAGAGGTTTTTACTATGGACTGGATGCAAATCACCAGCGCTCTGTTTCTGGGTGCCATGATTGTTTTTCTTTTTCCGCGCATTAAGCATGCGGTTGCTAATAGCCCTAAGGCTGAGAAAGGCGACTGGATGTCTTTTATTATTCCTATTGCTGCTGTGATCGGTTTTGTGATTTTGCTGATTATGATGGTGCAATAAATATACGCTAAAGTTGGTCATTGTGACGATTTTAAGTACAATATTAGCAACTAATTAAATTCTCTTATTTTAAGGCCCTGTTTTTTACGGGGCTTTTTCACTTTTGAAGGTGAATAACCATGCAAGAAGAACACTTATTCGCACCTTTTATCCGTATTCTGGGTAAAGGCAAAAACGGTTCCCGCTCTCTGACGGAAGAGGAAGCCTTTGAGTCGATGAGCATGATTGTTAAGGGCGAGGTTGAGCCTGAACAATTGGGCGCTTTTTTAATGCTGCTGCGCGTTAAGGAAGAGACTGCCGAAGAAGTGGCCGGCTTTGTCCGCGCTATTCGCGCTAATCTGGATTTGCCCGAAGGTGTTCATGTTGATTTGGACTGGTCTTCTTATGCTGGTAAACGCCGTCATTCGCCTTGGTATATTTTAAGTGCATTGTTGCTGGCTGAAAACGGCTTTAAAGTCTGTATGCACGGTGCGGAGGGTCACACCCCCGGGCGTATGTACACCAGTGAAGCCCTGGCTGCACTGGGGATTGATATGAGCAACTCGCTGAAAGAAGCCGAACAGGCGATGGCTGAGACGAATTTTGCTTATATGCCACTGCAAGCGATGAGCAATATTTTAAAAGATATTTTAGAGTTGCGCCCTTTATTGGGCCTGCGCTCGCCACTGCACACGGTGGGCCGGATGATTAACCCGTTTAGCAGTGATTACTCGATTCAGGCTATCTTCCACCCTGGTTATCAGACGGTGCATCAGCAGGCCTCACAGATTCTTGATCAGAAACACATGGCTGTTTTCAAAGGCGAAGCCGGTGAAGTGGAACGTAACCCGGATACCAAATGTCTGGTCTCTTATGTTCATAACAAAGAGATGAGCGAAGAAGAATTGCCGGCGATGTTCGAGCGCCGCCATGTTAAAGAAAACGAGCTTAACGCTGATAATCTGATCACGGTATGGAACGGTTCGGCTGACAATGAATACGCTGAAGCGGCGATTATTGGCACCACCGCGATTGCTTTACGTTTAATGGGCAAAGCCGATTCGCCGGATGCCGGCCTTAAACTGGCGAAAGAGATGTGGGACAAGCGCAATAGCAAGCGTTTTGAGTCAGCGGCCTGAACGATAAAGTCAGCAGCTTGACTTAAGGCCTATACCGATACACGGTTTAAGCCAGCTTGAGTCACTTGCCATTTAAAAAAAAGCCCCGATTAATCGGGGCTTTTTTTGGGACGGCATAATGATAAAAATTATACATCCTGCACATCAAAATTAACGATGGGGTCAACATCGGCTTCATAATCGACGCCTTCAAAACCGAAACCAAATAGCTTAAGAAATTCGTCTTTGTATTTCTGAAAGTCTGTCGTTTCAAATAAATTAGCGTCGGTTACTGCTGAGATGATATTGATGCATTTTTGCTGCACATCTTCACGCAGTTCCCAGTCGTCCATACGGTAACGGCGCATATCATCCAGTTCTGGCGTGCCATTATTAAATAACTGAGTGCGATAAAGTCGTTCCAGCTGTTCGATACAGCCTTCGTGAATCCCCAGCTGTTTCATGATTTTAAACGAGGTGGCGATGTAAATTGGCATCACCGGTATCGCGGCAGAGGCCTGGGTGACGACACTCTTGAGCACCGCTACATTGGCCTCGCCATGGATATCTGCCAGCGATTTGGTAATATCGCTTGCTGCGCGATCAACGTCTTCTTTGGCTTTACCGAGAGTGCCGTGCCAGTAGATTGGCCAGGTGATGTCTGAACCGATATAGCCAAATGCCACGGTTTTAACGCCTTCGGCCAGTACGCCGCCTTCGCGCAGTGCTTTGATCCACAGTTCCCAGTCTTCGCCGCCCATCACTTTGATGGTATTTGCGATTTCATCATCGTTTGCCGGATCAATCTCAACATCGACCAGTATATCTTTATTGGTATCAATCGCTCGCGATCGATATGACTCGCCAATCGGTCTGAGCGCCGAGCGGATGACTTCTCCACTATCCGGGTGCTTTCTGACCGGTGATGCCAGGGAATAGACCACCAGATCGACCTCACCCAGATCGGCTTTAATGGTTTCAACGACTTTGGCTTTCATTTCGTGAGAGAAGGCATCGCCATTGAAGCTTTTGGAATAGAGTCCAGCGGCTTTTGCTGCCTTATCGAAGGCGGCAGAGTTATACCAGCCGGCTGATGCGGTCTTTTTATCTGTCGCAGCTTTTTCTAAAAACACACCTATTGTGGCGGCATCTGAACCAAATGCAGCAGTAATTCGCGATGCCAGACCGTAGCCAGTAGATGCGCCGATCACCAGCACTTTCTTAGGCCCGTTGGCATTTTTCCCGGCTTTTTTAACAATCTCTATCTGCTGGTTTACATTGGCTTCACAGCCAGCAGGATGGGTAGTTGTGCAGATAAAACCGCGTACTTTTGGTTTAATGACCACTTCAGGTATCCGTTATATTATTCAGAGGCGTAATGATAACGAATTTAGGCCATGCGCCTCAACAATAAATTCGTCTAAAACCCCAAACAGCACTGATATCAGGCCAAAGGGGCTAACTCAGCCGCTTTTTTGCAGATAAAAGCCTGAATGCACGGCCTTTTGATGGGAATCGGGTCAAATTATTATAAAAATCAGTCGATTAGCCAGTACAGACTGAAGCTTTGACTGAGCCGACGCCAAACCATTAGATTAAAAGAATGAGGCCTCTAGCAGCTCGCGGGTATAGGCCTGTTGCGGGTTAGTAAATAAGGATTCTGTTTCGCCGGCTTCAATCACACGGCCATTTTTCATAACGATCATTTTATGCGACATGGCCCGCACGACTTTTAAATCGTGGCTGATAAAGATATAAGAAAGTTCGTATTTTTTTTGTAAACGGATTAGCAGCTCAAGTACCATGCGCTGCACCGTGACATCGAGTGCACTGGTCGGCTCATCCAGCAGTAATAATTCGGGCTCTAGTATCAGCGCTCTGGCGACGGCGATGCGCTGGCGCTGGCCACCTGAAAATTCATGCGGATAGCGATACAGTATGTCATCCGGCAAATCGACATCCTGCAAGATCGTCTGCACTTTTTGATAGCGCTGCTGTGCGGTTAACGCCGGCTGATGCAGACGCAAGCCCTCTTCTATAATTTGCAGGATGGTCATGCGTGGCGACAGCGATGAGAACGGGTCTTGAAATACCACCTGACAGATTTTGCGAAAAGGTCGCATTTGCTTATCACTGAGATCTGATATTTTGGTCTGATGCAGCATAATCTCACCACTGCAGTGCTGCAGTTTCAGTAGACTCATGCCCAGGGTTGTTTTACCTGAACCGGACTCACCTACCACGCCGAGCGTTTCGCCTTTTTTAAGATCCAGGCTGACATGATCAACGGCTACAAACTCATCTGACTGGCGCTTGAAAAAGCCTTTTTTCAGCGCAAAGGCAACGCGAATCGCTTCGGCTTTTAACAATAACTCATCTTTATACGATGTATCGACCAGTTTGGTCAGCTGGCTCGACAGCAACTGCTGCGTGTACTGATGTTGTGGCGACTGAAAAACATCGCTGGCATTGCCGGATTCGACAATTTCTCCCTGACACATAACACAAACCCGGTTGGCAAAATGTTTTACCAGATTGAGGTCGTGGGTGATCATCAAAATCGCCATATTGAATTCTTTTTGCAGCTCTGCCAGCAGCTTGATAATCTGCGCCTGAATGGTGACATCAAGTGCGGTAGTCGGCTCATCCGCTATCAGCAGCTTTGGCTTACAGGCCAGTGCCATTGCAATCATCACGCGTTGTCGCTGGCCACCGGACAAGGTATGCGGATAATCTTTAATGCGTAATTCGGGTTCTTTAATACCGACTTTATCGAGTAATTCGATGGCTCGTTGCAGGGCATGCTCATTGTTTAGCGATTGATGCAAGATAAGTGTTTCGGATATCTGATCGCCAATGGTAAAGACCGGGTTTAATGATGTCATCGGCTCCTGAAAGATCATTGCAATATCACTGCCGCGTATTGCCTGACATTGTGCTTCTGAGTATTGCAGAATGTCCTCACCCTGGAAATTGATAACACCTTGGTAACGGGTTGCTCTGGCTTCATGCAGCCGCATCACGGACATGGCGGTAACCGACTTACCTGAGCCGGATTCACCGACCAGCGCCATCGTTTCACCCTGCTGAATATCAAAACTAATGTTATTGACAGCCGAGACTTCGTAGTCGGCAGAAACAAATTTAACACTCAGATTTTTTACATTTAATAGTGCGTCAGTCATCAGCTATTTTTCCGGGTATCGAGTGCTTCACGAATGGCTTCACCAATAAAAATTAGCAGCATCAGTGTACCTACCAAAACAATAAATGTGCTGAGTGAAAGCCACCAGGCAGAAATATTTTCTTTACCCTGTGACAATAACTCACCCAGACTGGGGGTCGATGGCGGAACGCCCAGGCCCAAAAAGTCGAGACTGGTTAGCGCCAGAATTGACCCACTGATTCTGAAAGGTAAGAAGGTGATAACAGGTGTCATACTATTGGGTAGTAAATGCCGGAGCATAATTTGCAGATTGGATAAACCGAGTGCTTTTGCTGCTTTAATGTATTCCAGATTGCGTCCCTTTAAGAACTCGGCACGCACGTAATCTGACAATCCCATCCAGCCGAATAAGGACAGCAATATAATCAGAATCAACACACCGGGCTGGAAGATTGAAGAAAATATAATCAATAAATAAAGTTCCGGCATTGAGCCCCAGACTTCTATAAAGCGCTGAAAATATAAATCAATTCGGCCGCCAAAATAACCCTGTACTGCACCGGCAATAATACCGATGGCAATACCGATAATGGTTAATGCAAAAGCAAACAATACCGACAAGCGAAAGCCATAAATTAATCGCGCCAGAACATCCCGCCCCCTGTCATCGGTGCCAAGTAAATTTTGTAATGACGGAGCGGCCGGGTTGGGTTCGGCTGAATCGTAGTTGATGCTGTTATAGCTGTGTGAATTCAGTGTTGGCAAGATCCAGCCGTGTTCTGATATTTTTTCTTTAATATAAGCATCGTTATAATCGGTTTCTGTTTCAAAATCGCCGTCAAAGGTAATTTCCGGGTAGCTTATAAGCACCGGAAAAAATATCTCACCTTTGTATAGCACTATCAGTGGTTTATCGTTACTCAGTACTTCGGCAAATAAACTCAGTACAAACAGCACACTAAAAATAAGCAGGCTGTAATAACCACGTTTATTGGATTTGAAGCGCCGCCAGGTTCTTTGATTGGGCGAAAGATTCTGTAACAGCGCTGAGTTATTGTTATCTGAATGCATTATTTATCCACCGATTCGAATTGTATGCGCGGATCAATAAGCACGTAACTGATATCGGCAAATAACTTGGCAACCAATCCCAGCAAGGTAAATAAATACAGTGTACCCAAGACAACCGGATAGTCGCGTTTTAAGACTGACTCGTATGACAACAGACCCAGTCCGTCTAGTGAGAAAATGGTTTCAATTAATAAGCTGCCGGTAAAAAATGCGCCGATAAATGCAGCCGGAAAACCAGTAATCAGCGGGATCATGGCATTTCTGAAAACATGCTTGTACAGTACTTTATTTTCAGACAAGCCTTTGGCGCGTGCAGTCTGTACATATTGTTTGCGAATTTCTTCGAGAAAACTGTTTTTTGTCAGCATCGTCATCACCGCAAAACTACCGATAACAGTAGCGATTATCGGCAACACCATATGCCACAGATAATCCAGCACTTTCATTGGCCATGACAAATCTGCCCAGTTATCAGACACCAGACCGCGCAGTGGAAAAATATCCAGAAAACTGCCGCCACCGAAAAAAACCAGTAAGGCGATACCCAGAACAAAACCAGGAACAGCATAACCTATCAGTATTAATGTGCTGGTGGCGACATCAAATCGACTGCCGTCACGTACTGCCTTGGCTATACCCAGTGGTATACAGGTAAGATAAACAATAAAGAAGGACCAGACACCGAGACTGATGGATACTGGCAGTTTTGAAACCACCAAATCAATCACCGATTTATTATGGAAGTAACTGTCACCCAGATTAAAGCTCAGATAATTGCCCATCATGGTGAAAAAACGCTGATGAGCAGGCTTATCAAAGCCGAATAATTTATTCAGCTCTTGCAGCTGTTCTTCTTCAAGTCCGGTTGCACCGCGGTATAAACCGGCTGTACCACTGCTGGCTTCCTGCCCGTTTTCTTGCCCCTGAAGCTGACTGACCAGTTGCTCAACCGGCCCGCCCGGCACAAACTGAGTGACTATAAAGGTCACCAGCATAATGCCAAACAGTGTTGGTATCATTAGTAAAAGACGTTTAAGAATATAGGCAAACATTGTGCTGCTTCTTTTCAGGTTTTATAAAGTTAATCATTATTTCAGCCAGCCGCTTTTTATCATCCAGTTTTCGGGATCATAATAAAGTGGCAGCGTTTCAGGCATCGCGAGCTCGCTGCGGTAAGCTATGCGGTGAATATTGATATACCAGTTTGGTACCATGTACTCTCCGAACAGTAATACTCTGTCCAGCGCACGGGTAGCCGTTATCAGGTCTTCCCTGTTTTCAGAGGAAACAATTTTTTCTATCAACGCATCGACCACAGGGTCTTTGATTCCGGGCAGATTACGCGAACCTTTTTTATCAGCAGCTGTTGAGTAAAACATATTGAATAATTCATTACCCGGTGACTGTGAGGCGGGGAAACTCGACACCACCATGTCAAATTCAAAACCATCTACTCGCCGCCGATACAATGACGCATCGACTGTACGGTAACTGACTTCAATGCCCAGACGCTTTAAGTTGCGTGCAAACGGCGCGATAATCCGCTCAAAACCTTTCTGAATTAACAGCGCCTCAAATCTGAACGGCTGGCCTTGCTGATTGGCTAAGCGGCCGTTTTGAATTGTCCAGCCAGCCTGTTTTAATAATTGCTTGGCCTGCCTCAGATTTTGCCGTAACGAAGACGGCTTTTGAGTGCTGGGCGCCGACCATTGGCTGTTAAATAACGCTGCCGGTAACTGCTCACGGTACTGATTAAGCAGCTTTAATTCTGCGCCCTCTGGCAGTCCCGTGGCTGCCAGTTCGCTGTTACTGAAAAAGCTTTCACAACGTGTGTATTGATTGTAAAAGAGATGGCTATTCGACCATTCGAAATCCATTGCTAAGGTAATGGCGCGGCGCACGCGTTTATCCTGAAACAGTTGCCGCCGCGTATTCAGAATAAAGCCCTGCATTCCGGCATTGTTTTTGTGCTTGAGCGTTTTCTTAATGATTTCGCCACTGTCGTATTTAGGCCCGTTATGGTCACGTGCCCAGCGCTTTGAATGAAATTCAGAAAAGAAATCAAACTCGCCAGCCTTGAAGGCTTCAAGCGCCACTGTCTGGTCTTTGTAATATTTAACCACGACCTTGTCATAGTTATACATGCCCTTTCTGACTGGCAAATCTTTTGCCCAGTAGTTCGGGTTACGCTTGTAAACAATATTTTTACCCAGATCATAGCTTTCGACCAGATAAGGCCCGCTGGTAAGCGGTACCACTTCGGTTAATTTATCGAAGGATGTATCGCCTAGCCATTTTTTAGAAAACACTGGCAAATCGCCAATGATTAGATGCAGTTCAGGGTTTAATTTTTTAAACTCAAAACGGATACGGTATTTATCCAGCACTTTAATCTGCTTTATATCTGCATAGTAAAACCGGTACTGCGGATGTGCTTTATCACTTAGCAGCAGATCAACTGAAAACTTTACATCATTAGCAGTGATTTCAGTGCCGTCTGAAAAGCGTGCCTTTTTGTTTATCCGATAGGTCACTGACAGCTTGTTTTTTGCCAGCTGTATGTCATCTGCCAGTAGACCATAAACACTGAAAGGCTCATCCAGACTTTTTTCGGTCAGTGATTCAAACATCAGCAAATCCACCGCACCGGCGGAAATACCTTTTAGTACAAACGGATTGAAAGAATCAAACGTGCCAAAGCCGGTTAATGTCAGCTGGCCGCCTTTTTTGGCCGCCGGATTGACATAATCAAAGTGCTTGAAATTTTGCTGATACTTTGGGCTATAACCCATCGCCATCGATGAGGCTGCACTGAGGTTATTGATTGAACTGAGAAACAGCAGACTTATCAGTGTTATTCGGGATAATATTTGCACAATGGGTTCCGTTTTATTCTTATATCTTTATTGCGTGTAATCATTGTCATTATTTGCTTATTTGGCAACTCTTTCAGTTCAAGGTTCCCTGACCTATCCTATCACGGTAGAATAACTCCATCATTAAAATAGTTAGGGAGTGGCTAATGGGCTTTTTAAACGGAAAGCGTGCTTTGATTCTTGGTGTTGCCAGTAAAAAATCCATTGCCTGGGGTATTGCCGAGGCGATGCATCGAGAAGGCGCGGAACTTGCCTTTACCTATCAAAATGAACGCCTTAAAGAACGCGTTGCTAAATACGCCGGTGAACTGGGTTCAGATATTGTCATTCCCTGCAATGTTGCCGATGATGATGAGATTGAAGCGGTATTTGAGCATCTCGACGATTACTGGGATCACCTCGATATTCTGGTTCACTCAATCGCTTTTGCCCCCAAAGAACTGCTCGAAGGTGATTATCTCGACAACCTGACCCGTGAAGGCTTTAATATGGCCCACGATATCAGCTCTTACAGTCTGGCGGCACTGGCCCGAGCCGGTCGTCATATGATGCAGGATCGTGAAGATGCCAGTATTCTCACACTCAGTTATATCGGCGCAGTACGCACCTTTAGTGGATATAACGTAATGGGACTGGCTAAAGCCTCGCTGGAGGCAAATGTACGCTATCTGGCTGATAACCTTGGCCCCGATGGAATCCGGGTTAATGCGATATCAGCCGGCCCAATTCGCACACTGGCTGCATCAGGCATCGGTAGCTTTAAGAAGATTCTTGATCACACAGAAAAAAATGCACCATTGCGGCGAAATGTAACGATCGAAGATGTGGGTAATTCGGCAGCGTTTATGACATCTACCTTAGCCCGAGGTATTACCGGTGAGATTCTTTATGTTGATAGTGGCTTTAATATTATCGGACTGAAAGATCACGATTAAGTTTTAGTATTACCCACTTACCTAGCGCACAAAAAAAGGCAGCATAAGCTGTCTTTTTTTGTGTCGGCATTTCATGCCGCTAATGCTTCAGAATATTTTTTTCACCCTGTAATTTACCAATTACAACGGCAGCAACAGAGTCACTGAAGATATTGACTGAAGTACGGCACATATCAAGCACACGATCGACTGCTATGATCAGTCCTACCGCTTCCATCGGCAAACCGATTGCAGCTAGAATGATGGTAATAGCCACCAAACTGGCAGAAGGAATTCCGGCCACCCCTATTGAGGTCAGTAATGCCACCAGCACGATGGTAAATTGCTGAGCAAAGGATAAATCAAGACCATAAGCCTGTGCAATAAAGATTGCCGCAACGCATTCATACAACGCCGTGCCATCCATATTGATGGTTGCGCCTAAAGGCAGAACAAAACTACTGGTTTTGTTAGAGACACCTGCATTTTTTTCAACACATTCCATTGTTACCGGCAAAGTAGCCGATGATGATGCGGTTGAAAATGCCGTTAATAAAGCCGGCGACATGGCTTTGTGATGACGATACGGATTGCTAACACCAGCGACGTATTTCAATATCAGTGGTAGGGTAATAAGCATGTGAATTAACAATGCGGCAAACACCGAAAGTGCAAACATGCCCAGAGTTTCAATCAGGTTAAAGAATTTTTCAGGATTACCGGCCGGATCTATATCTGAAACCACTTTAGCCACCAGTCCAAACACACCCAGTGGTGCAAAGCGCATGACAAGGTCGGTGATTTTCATCATGGTTTCAAAAATACCATTCCAAAAATGTTTTTGAGTGATGGCATGATCGGTACTGATACCACTCATGAAATAACCAAATAACAGACTAAAGAAAATCAGTCCCAACATCTGACCATCGGCTGCAGCTGCTACGATATTAGTTGGTATCATCCGTAAAAAAACATCTACGATATCACCGGCTCCACGTCCCTCTACTTTTTCAGAGAAGCTACTGGTTTCAACTTGTAAACCAATTTTATCCTTAGCCGCTTCACCGTCGATAATTCCCGGTTCTACATAGTTCACAACCATTAAGCCAACGATAATGGCCAGCAGACTGCTTAGCAGATAAAAGATCAGGGTCTTGCCGCCTAAACGGCCTATTTCGGGACCGCTGCCGAGACCGGCCACACCGACAATAATCGATGAGAAGACCAGTGGCACGATAAGCATTTTCAATGCCTGAAGAAAAAGCGCGCCAATGAATGCAAAAATCTGATTGAAACTGACACCCAGTATCGCCGCATCTTTACCGGTGAGATATCCGGCAAAAACTGCCAGCAACAAAGCGAGCAGTATTTTCCAATGCGCGCCTAAATTTTTATATTTACTCCACATTGCTACTGCCCTTATATCTGCTTGTTATTTATTCAGCACTTTTTTCTGGAATATAAATCTCTGAATTTTCTCTGATAGCTGCAACGACAGCGCTGAACTCTTTATTTGCGAGCTGAGTATTGAGCCCTGATACGGTTTTAGCATCGGTTGTGACAGACTCTGCTGATGCATCCTTAACAGCTGAAACGGCAACTACTGCAGCATTACCATTACTTAAAGTGATCTGCTGAAAACTTACCATATCAGCAGCAGGTCTTGATAATCTGAAAGCACTCTGGCTAACTTCACGTGCAGCCTTATCACTATCACGTTTTACCAGACCAATTGTTTTAGCATTATTTTTTAACGCTGCCGTTTGCTTACGCCAGTTTTTCAGACTGCTGTCAGCTTTAATAGCTGCTGCCAGTTCTGCAGCTGACTCAGTCGCCATTTTTTTAGCCATATTTGACTTTAATTCAGCAATGATAGCTGCTTTGACCGAATCAAAACTTTTTGAGCTGGCTGCTTTATGTTGATTAACACGGATGACGACAACATGCTTATTCGAGATCTCAATCGCATCGCTGTTCAGACGTTCTTTTATAATGCTGTCTTCAAAGGCCGCGTTTCTGACTTTTGCGTTGGTCGCAATACCGCTGCCGCTATTTCGGTTAAAGAGAGCAGTTTTTTGCACTGGCAGACTGAGTTGTTCAGAAACAAGATCCAGACTTTCAGGATTCTCATAGGCTAAATTAGCCAGTTGTTCTGCTTTTTCAAAAAACAGATTCTGCACAGCCGATTCCTTAAGATCTTTTTCGATAGATGCTTTTTTGGCTGCCAGCGTTTCAACCTTAGGTGTTTGTATCTCATCCAGTTTTATAATATGAAAACCAAATTCGGTACGCACAACAGCACTTTGCTGACCTTTCTTTAATTTATACAGAGCTTCTTCAAACGGTTTTACCATCATGCCTTTTGAAACCAGACCGAGATCACCACCGTTTTCAGCAGAACCTGTATCGTCTGAATATTTTTTAGCCAGCGTTGCAAACTTTCCACCTGCAGCCAGTTCTTTTTCAATCTTTTTGATTTTCTCTTCTGCTGCACGCTTCTCATCCGCTTTTGCATCGGAAGCCAGGTTTACTAAAATGTGCCGGGCTTTTCGCTGCTCATTGGATTTAGTATTTGCCACATAAGCGTCATAACTCTTCTGTATATCTGCATCACTAACAGGTACTTCAGCGGCTATCTGTTCTGATTTAAGCTCAATATACTGCAGACTGACCTGCTCAGGATTCATATAACGGAATGTGTTTTGCTGATAATACTGTTTTGCATCTTCAGCAGAAACCGTTGTCTTGCTGATAAAATCGCTGACTTTAAATTCTGCCAGACTGATTTCACGCTGCTGATCTTTCAGCAGCTGCTGCGCTTTCATATCTGACTCAGTACTGATGGCACTCGCCATCAGTGTGTCCTGAACGTGACCGCTTGATAATTCCTGACGATACAAGGCTTCAAAACCTGCCAGACTCATGCCCTGACTGTGGAGCACTTTTTCATAAAGACTCTGTGAGAACTGACCGTCTTCTTTAAAGGCATCTATCGATCTGATAGCAGCAGCCAGTGAGTTATCGGCAATCGCGTAACCGATTTTATTGGCGTATTGATTCAGGGCTTCGGTCGCAATCAGCTGATTTAAAACCTGTTCTTTAAGCAATTTATCGTAGGCTTCACTTTTCGGCATATTGTTACCGAACATCTGCTGCATTCGCGCCCGTTGTTGTGACAATGCACGATCAAACTGGGCTGGTGTTATTTCAGTATCATTAACTTTAGCAACAACTTTATTTCCGCCTACATCCAGATATGACTGAATACCCCACAATGCGAAAGGTACACTAATCAGAGCAACGATAACCCAACCTAACCAACCTTGAATACGATCATTAATTGACTGCAACATCTTTGTAAAGTGTCCTTTATTTTTTTCCGCAATACCCAGTCTGTTCGAGTATTGAAATTAATAATTAATTCTGAATGCGAACAGAAACCCGCTATATATTATTTTTTCAGTCTGATTCAGCTATGGTGAATTCACTGATGATATTTTTTACCGCAGTAAATTGCAGCAGACGAAATGATACTATATGTCGACTGGATTGTCGCAAAGAAAATAACGCAAAGATGGGACTGAAACAGCTAAATCCTGATGGCGGAGCGGACGGGACTCGAACCCGCGACCCCCGGCGTGACAGGCCGGTATTCTAACCAGCTGAACTACCGCTCCGCAGGAATTATTGTCAATTTGTTTCAGGTTAATGGCGGAGCGGACGGGACTCGAACCCGCGACCCCCGGCGTGACAGGCCGGTATTCTAACCAGCTGAACTACCGCTCCTGGTAACTAAACCAATACTATTGGAATTAATAGTATGTGGTGGGTGGTGAGGGAGTCGAACCCCCGACATTCGCCTTGTAAGGGCGACGCTCTACCAGCTGAGCTAACCACCCTTATCTGAGAACGCGCGCTAGTTTACAGCATCCTTAAGGGCTTTGCCAGGCTTAAATGCAGGCACTTTTGCAGCAGCAATTTGAATTTCTGCACCTGTTTGTGGGTTACGACCAACACGTGCAGCACGTTCGCGAACCAGATAGGTACCAAATCCAACGATAGTTACCTGATCACCATTTTTTAACGCGCCAGTTACAGCACCAATAAATGCATCAACCGCTTTGCCGGCAGCTGCTTTTGATAAATCTGCAGTTTCAGCAACTGATTCAACTAATTCTGTTTTATTCATTCGATAGCCTTTTAATGGTTTTTTTATAAAATTATTTATAATTTAAAAATACTGGCGTTGTTCAAAATTTCAACGCCATTAAATACTCAACAGAGTAAAAACTCGGAGTGACAACCAACATATAAATTATTACTACGTTGGTTGCCGCAATTTTATACCAGCCATAGCCCGCCCGGTCAATGATTAATGATGAGAAACATTGCCGGATTTTTTATTTTCAGACTTGGATTTACGACGAACGGCAGCAGATTCTTTATCACCGTCACCCTCTTTTAAGGCCGTCGGCTGATATTGCAAAGCAAATTCCAGCGCCTGCTCAATCCACTGAACTGGCTGAACATCAAGCTTTTCTAATATGTTTTTAGGGATCTCAGCAAGATCTTTACGATTTTCTTCTGGGATTAATACGGTTTTAATACCACCACGATGAGCCGCCAATAACTTTTCTTTAAGTCCGCCTATGGGTAATACTTCACCGCGCAGAGTAATCTCACCCGTCATAGCCACATCAGCTCTGACGGGAATAGCGGTCAGAGACGATGTTAATGCCACACACATAGCTACCCCTGCACTCGGTCCATCTTTTGGCGTAGCACCCTCAGGAACATGTATATGGATATCTTTGTTTTCATGGAAGCCTTCTGCAAGACCCAGTACCGCTGCACGGCTTCTGACCACAGACATTGCTGCCTGAATGGATTCCTGCATCACATCACCAAGCTGCCCGGTATAAGATAATTTACCTTTACCCGACATCACTGCTGCTTCGATGCTCAATAGTTCACCACCGACTTCGGTCCATGCCAGACCGGTTACCTGACCAATTTGATCATTTTCTTCGGCCAGACCAAAGCGGAAACGTCTTACACCAAGATATTTATCAAGGTTTTTAGAGGTTACATTGGTCTTTTTATTAGTTGGTTTGAGCAGTATATCCTTAACAACTTTTCGACAAATTTTGGCAATTTCTCGCTCCAGATTACGAACACCAGCCTCACGCGTATAATAATGCACGATATCTAATAAGGCGCCATCGGAAATGCTGATTTCATCAGGCTTCAGTCCGTTATCTTTAATTTGTTTCACCGCCAGATAATTTTTTGCAATATTAACTTTTTCATCTTCGGTATAACCTGCCAGTCGAATCACTTCCATCCGGTCAAGTAATGGTCCCGGAATATTCATGCTGTTCGAAGTAGCGATAAACATAACGTCGGACAGGTCAAAATCGACTTCGAGATAATGATCACCGAAAGTATGGTTTTGTTCCGGGTCCAACACCTCAAGCAAAGCAGAGGCTGGATCACCCCGGAAATCGTTTGCCATTTTATCGATTTCATCGAGCAGAAATAACGGATTGCGTGTACCCACTTTACTCAAATTTTGGATAACCTTACCCGGCATCGAGCCAATATAGGTGCGCCGATGACCACGTATCTCTGCTTCATCTCTGACACCACCCAAGGCCATCCGCGTAAACTTACGGTTGGTTGCGTTTGCAATCGAACGTCCCAGTGAAGTTTTACCCACACCTGGCGGCCCTACCAGACATAAAATAGGTCCTTTTAATTTTTTAACTCGCTGTTGTACTGCGAGATATTCCAGAATACGTTCTTTGACTTTTTCCAAACCGAAATGATCAGCATCCAACACATCACTGGCTTTGGCCAGATCATTACTTATTTTGCTGCGTTTTTTCCATGGGCAACCGGTCAGCCAGTCGATGTAATTTCTGACCACAGTAGCTTCTGCAGACATTGGCGACATCATTTTTAATTTGCTGAGTTCTGCCTCCGCCTTCTTTTGAGCTTCTTTGCTCATTCCGGCTTTTTCAATGCGCTGCTCTATTTCTTCAACTTCATTGGGCACATCATCCATATCACCCAGTTCTTTCTGAATCGCTTTCATCTGCTCATTCAGATAATATTCACGCTGACTTTTTTCCATTTGCGTTTTAACGCGACCACGAATACGTTTTTCGATCTGCAATAAATCAATCTCTGCATCGATCAGACTCATCAAATATTCCAGGCGGGCAGCCACATCTGAAATTTCAAGAATCTTTTGCTTCTCTTCAATTTTAAGCGACATATGTGCCGCAATGGTATCTGATAAACGAGCCGGTGAATCTATACCCGCCAGTGAGGTCAAAATTTCTGGTGGTACTTTTTTATTTAATTTCACGTACTGGTCAAAAACACCAAGTATCGAACGCGACAGAACTTCCAGTTCACGATCATTACTTTCTTCATCGGTTTCCAGCAGATCGTATTCGGCGGTAAAAAACTCTTCTGAATCTTTAAGATTTTTTACTACGGCACGCTGAGCGCCTTCAACCAGTACTTTTATCGTACCGTCGGGCAGTTTTAGAAGCTGCAATACGGTTGATAAGGTACCAATTTGGTGCAGGTCTTCGATCCCTGGCTCATCAATATCAGCACTCTTCTGAGCCACCAAAAGAATTTTCTTGTTAGCAGACATGGCCGTATCAAGCGCTTTGATCGACTTGTCCCGGCCTACGAATAATGGAATGACCATATGTGGATAAACCACAACATCACGCAATGGCAGTAATGGAATGGGCTGATGCTCGTCTGACATTACATCGGTATTTTCTGGGCTGGTCACGTTACTTACCTCTTAATATAGCTCGCGTATCGGCTAACAAATAACTGTATTCGCTAAAATTGGGGATGCGAACAGTTATTTCAACCCCGAATTAAGAATATGTTTGATTATTTCAGAACAAAAAAAACCGCGTTCTTGACGCGGCTTTTTTAATTAGCTTTTTGATGCGGCCTGCTTCAGCTCTTCACCCTCAATCACCAGATATGGCTCAGAGCCTTCATTGATGACGGATTCATCGATCACTACCTTATGAACATTCTCCATAGACGGCAGCTCATACATGGTATCCAGCAAAGCATGCTCCAGAATGGTTCGTAGACCCCTAGCACCTGTTTTGCGCTCCATTGCTTTACTTGCAATAGCATGTAAAGCATCATCGCGGATTTCAAGCTCGGCATCTTCCATTTCAAACAATTTACTGTATTGTTTAATCAAAGCGTTTTTCGGCTTGGTCAGGATCGTAATCAGAGCCTCTTCGTCCAGTTCATTTAGGGTTGCAACCACCGGTAAGCGGCCAACAAACTCAGGGATCAGTCCAAAGCGAATCAGATCGTCAGCTTCCATCTCTTTGAGAATATCGCTGGATTTGCTTTCTGTGTCTTTACTGCGAACTTCAGCTGAGAAGCCAATGCCGCTTTTTTCAGTACGATTCTGAATTACTTTATCCAGTCCAGCGAAAGCGCCGCCACAGATGAACAGGATATTTGACGTATCCACTTGCAAGAATTCTTGCTGTGGATGCTTACGACCACCCTGAGGCGGTACAGAAGCAACTGTGCCTTCAATCAGTTTAAGCAGGGCTTGCTGAACGCCTTCACCGGAAACATCACGGGTAATCGATGGGTTATCTGATTTTCTTGAAATCTTGTCAATTTCATCAATATAAACGATGCCTGTCTGTGCTTTATCAACATCGTAATCGCATTTTTGTAGTAACTTCTGGATGATGTTTTCAACATCTTCACCGACATAGCCGGCTTCTGTTAAAGTCGTTGCATCAGCAATAATAAACGGCACATTTAACATCCGCGCCAGCGTTTCAGCCAGCAGCGTTTTACCGGAACCGGTCGGCCCGATCAGCAGAATATTACTTTTAGATAATTCGACATCGCCAGACTTGTTCATGGCTTCGAGTCGTTTGTAATGATTATAAACAGCCACCGCCAGAACTTTTTTAGCCTGTTCCTGACCTATGACATAATCATCCAACAGGACATTGATTTCTTTAGGTTTTGGTAATTTATCAACCGCTTCAGTTGACTGCTCCTGCAGTTCTTCCTGAATAATGTCGTTACACAATTCAACACATTCATCACAAACGAAAACAGACGGACCTGCAATCAGCTTTTTAACTTCATTCTGACTTTTTCCACAGAATGAACAATACAGCAATTTACCAGAATCCTGATTCTCGTCTTTAGTATTATCACTCATCAGTATTACCTCTAACCCTAACTTTAATCTAACCTTGAACGATATATGTACCTAATTCAAGACACAAAACGCAGGGCCATATCCTTAATTCTAGTCAATTTTCATTATTTTTTGTAATGATTACTTTATCAGGCTTACATCAAATTAAAAGCCCTATTTCGACAAACGTGCTAAATCCATCGCCCACTAGCTGAGTGTAGCGAATCTTGCTTCAAAAGGACAATGAGAAATGAGAAAAATAAACCTTATTTGCTGCTCGCGACCTGTGATCACGAGCTGACAGATAATCCGTTTAGCTACCGTGTTTCAAGCACCGAATCGATCAAACCATACTCTGCAGCCTGACTCGATGACATGAAATTATCACGATCAGTATCTTTAGCAATGGTTTCGATATCCTGACCGGTATGTTTGGCTAGAATGCCATTGAGCTTTTCACGCATATTCAAAATCTCACGGGCATGGATATCAATGTCCGTCGCTTGTCCCTGAAAACCACCTAAAGGCTGATGAATCATGACACGTGAGTTTGGCAGCGCAAAACGTTTGCCTTCTGCACCACCAGCCAGCAGTAATGAACCCATGCTGGCAGCCTGACCGATACACAAGGTACTGACATCTGGCTTGATAAACTGCATGGTATCGTAGATAGCCATACCGGACGTCACGACACCACCTGGAGAATTAATATAAATCGAAATATCTTTATCCGGATTTTCAGATTCCAGGAATAATAGCTGAGCCACAACCAGGTTAGCCATGTGATCTTCAATCTGGCCTACGATGAAAATAACACGTTCCTTTAATAAACGTGAATAAATATCATATGAACGCTCACCGCGTGGTGTTTGCTCGATGACCATTGGTACTAATTGCGACATTACATCCATTGCGCCATTATTTCCGCTATTAAAACTCATTTAGATCCCCTAGTACTTATGCTGGCAGTCCCGGTTTCATTACTTCATCGAAGGACTTTTCTGTTTCATTAACAGTGGCACGCTCTGCAACCCAATCCACAACCATTTCTTCCAGAACCAGTGCTTCAACACTCGCCATTGCCTGTTGGTTTTGATTATAGTAGTTAATGTATTGATCTGGGTCATCATACGCCGATGCCGCTGTTTTTATTTTTTCCTGAACAACAGCCTTGTCCAGTTTAATACCGTTTTCTTCGATAATTTTACTGATCAACAAGCCCAGTTTAACGCGGCGTGTGGCATCTGACTCAAAGTTATCACGTGGCAAGTTGTCAACATTCTGACCTTGCTGCTGCATTTGTTTTTGCAGGTGCGTAATTTCTTCATCAATCAGAGCTTTAGGAATCAGCAGTTCATTGGCATCAACAATAGCATCCATCACACGCGCTTTAAACATACCATCAACATTGTTTTTAAGTTCGCGTTCCATATTGTTGCGGATATCCGATTTTAAAGTATCCACACTGCCATCTTCAACACCCAGTGATTTTGCCATTGCTTCATCAAGCACCGGAACTTTTGGCTCTGCTACCTGCTTTACAGTGATTTCAAAGCGCGCTTCTTTACCAGCCAGATCTGCCGCCTGATAATCTGCCGGGAATGTAACTTTTAGTTCGCCATCCTGATCTTTTTTCAGGCCAGTCAGTTGCTCTTCAAAACCGGGAATCATACTCTTTGAGCCCAGTACTACCGGTACGTCTTTAGCAGCGCCGCCTTCAAAGGCTTCATCACCAATATAACCGGTAAAATCAACAGTGATCTGATCACCGTCTTTAGAAGCACGATCAACCACGGTCCAATCCACACGCTGTTTTAACAGGGTTTCGATCATCTTGTCGATATCGCTATCAGCAACACTGGCGACATCTTTTTCAATCGTCAGTTTTTCCATTGCTGCCAGTGTCACTTCAGGATAAACCTCTAACGTTGCAACAAAGTGAAACGGTTGGTTATCTTCCAGTTTGACATCAGAAATCGTTGGCATACCGGCAGGGCGTAGTTTTTCCTGAATCACAGCGTCACGATAAGAGCTTTCAATCATATCAGTCATCACTTCTGACTTTGCATTACCAAGGTGCTGCTGGCGTACCACTTTCATCGGCACTTTGCCGGGACGGAAACCATCCATCTTAACGCGTGACGCAATAGACTTGAGTTTAGATTCAACTTTCTGATCAATCAGATCAGCAGGAACTGTAATCGTAAGTTTACGTTCGAGACCTTCGCCTGTTTCGACTGAAACTTGCATGGAGCACCTCTTTATATATGCATTGATGTATTTAAAAGTAAGAAAATGGTGCGAGTGGGGAGACTCGAACTCCCACGGGTTGCCCCACTAGAACCTAAATCTAGCGCGTATACCAATTTCGCCACACTCGCAATGTGTCTATCATAACAAAAAGCCCGCATGGCGCGGGCTTTATTGCCAGTGAGATTTCAGTTAATCAAAATCTCACTTTATATGGGGTGAACGATGGGGCTCGAACCCACGACAACCGGAATCACAATCCGGGACTCTACCAACTGAGCTACGCTCACCATAAATATTTTGCTCGACCGTCTGCTTCTCAGACAATCCGAACCCTGCCAATATGGCGCGCCCGGCAGGACTCGAACCTGCTACCCTCGGCTTAGAAGGCCGATGCTCTATCCAGATGAGCTACGGGCGCAGAATACTGCTTATCCGTTATCCATTCAGATAAACTGAAATTGGTCGGGGTAGAGAGATTCGAACTCCCGACATCCTGCTCCCAAAGCAGGCGCGCTACCAGACTGCGCTATACCCCGAACTTTCTCCCAGATAACTGCTTATCTCGAAGGCCGAGGATAATACGCGGATGCCTCGTTTAGGTCAACAGGTATTCGGTACAGAAAGTGGTTTTTTTTCAATTCATTCATTAGCTTGTATGAATTCTATCCAAATAGCGAAGTATCGGTATTTGCCAGTTTAATTTAATCATCTTTAATACCAATGTTTGTTATTCCATGAGAAAATGTGTGATTAATCGTTTCACCACAGACTACAGGTCGAATGCATGCCAGCCCAGAATATTGATGGAAAACAAATCGCTCAGGATTTAAAACAAGCCTGTAAACAGCGTATTGATAAACGCCTGGCAGCCGGCCAACGCGCTCCTGGTTTAGCGGTTATTCTGGTGGGTGCCGATCCAGCTTCTGAGGTTTATGTCAGAAACAAGCGCCAGAGCTGTGAACAAATCGGTTTGATTTCAAAATCTTTTGATTTGCCGGCCAGTACCAGCCAGCAGACTTTGTTTGACTTAGTCAGTGAACTCAATGCCGATGACACGATAGACGGCATTCTGGTTCAGCTGCCACTGCCAGATCATATTGACTCGTCACTGATCATAGAACACATTACCCCGGCCAAAGATGTTGACGGCTTTCATCCATACAATATTGGCCGACTGGCGCAACGCATCCCCTTATTACGCCCCTGCACGCCCTGGGGCATTATGACGATGCTGGACAGTGTTGGCGAAAGCTACAAAGGCCGCCATGCTGTCATTGTTGGCGCTTCAAACCATGTGGGCAGACCAATGGCGATGGAACTATTGCTGGCCGGCGCCACTGTCACCAGTACCCACCGCTTTACTAAAGACCTCGCCAGCTTTGTCGCGCAGGCCGATATCCTGATAGTGGCTGTTGGTAAGCCCGGTATTGTCAAAGGCGAATGGGTGAAACCCGGCGCCACTGTCATTGATGTAGGGATTAACCGCACTGACGCAGGCAATCTGGTCGGTGATGTTGACTTTGCTGCCGCCGCTGAACGAGCAGCCTATATTACTCCCGTCCCTGGGGGAGTTGGTCCGATGACCGTGGCTATGCTGATGAGTAATACGATTGATGCCGCTGAAATCCGCGACAACTATCCAAACTAAGCTCTTTCTACCCTCAGTGGCCTGCCAGCCCTTTCAGAACCATATCGGTATAACTGACGATACCGATTATTTTCCCATCTTCTACTACCGGTGCCCGTGACAAGCCCATACGTTCAAACAAACGGGCGCAATAACGGATATCCATTGACGGTTCAATTGTAATAACCGGCTTGGTCATAATCTCATAGATATTCACCCGTGCCGGTGAACGATCTTTGGCGAGGACTTGCTTGGCAATATCCGACAATAAAACCATACCGTATTCATCGCCTTCAAACCGCTTATTAACCAGCAATGTTTTGGTTTCTACATGCCTCATTTGCTCGAGTGCTTCTTCAACTGTTAACTTACCGTCGATCATATCGATCTTGTTTTTCATTACATCACGAACTTGCACCCGATTTTCTGCTTTCATAACTCATCCTCCACCGCTGTCACCAGCTGCTCTACCTGATGCGCAACCCCTACCGCATCTTCTACATCGATCTGAAAGGCAATACCGGTACCGGGGCTGGTATCAAATTGCCCAACATCTGAGATTTTTTCAAGAATTTGTCGACTCATGTGCTCCTCTACCAGAAACAACAAGACATCTCGCTGGCTTTCCAGCGACAAGCCAAAAAACGTCTTAGACTTTTCAATACCCTCACCTCTTGCACTATTAATAACCGTAGCACCTGTAGCGCCGGTGGTTCGCGCGGCTTCAATTACCGCATCTGTTTTTGAATCTTCAACAAATGCAATTATCAGTTTGAAATGCATATCTCTGCTCTCTCTTTAACAACCGGCTAACCGGCGTTGTTTCATCACTTTAAACAGGCACAGCCTTATTAAATAAATTATTTTGATCGTTTCCCGCGTTTACTCATATATTCCGAAAGCTGCGCATAGGCCATTACCGACATCACCGGGAACAAACTGGCAAAGGCAATCAAACCAAAACCATCCAGCAGTGGATTTCTGCCCGGTACTGTTTCGGCAAGCCCCAGCCCCAGCGCCGCTACCAAAGGCACGGTTACAGTAGAGGTGGTAACACCGCCTGAATCATAGGCTAACGGTACAATTATTTTAGGCGCATAAAAAGTCTGGATCACGACAAAAATATAACCGGTAATAATAAAATAATGCATCGATAAACCACTGACGATCCGATAGGTTCCCAGCGATATACCAATCGCTACGCCCAGCGCAACAGCAATACGCAAACCCCAGACGCCAATGGCACCACCGGAAACATCATTGGCTTTAATCGCAACAGCCATTAAGGAAGGTTCAGCGATAGTAGTACTAAAACCGATTGCAAAGGCAAAAATATAAACCCAGTAATAATCCAACCAGTTAATGGTATCGGGTATCGCTGTATTTTCACCAAAAATAAATACCGGGCTGGTAAGCTGATCTGCCATCAGCCGGCCGATTGGAAACAGGGCTTTTTCAAGCCCGACCAGAAAGAAAGTCAAGCCAATGATGACATAGATAAAACCGATCACAACATTTTTTAAATTCGGGATCGGACGACGGATAACCAATAACTGAAAACCCAACAGAATGAGTGCAATCGGTAGCACATCTTTCATGGTTGATAATAATGTATCCCATAAATTGAGCAGCAACATCAAATCACCATGCCATAGGCCATGACAAAAATCATCGGCAACAAAGATGCAAAAGCAATTAAACCAAAACCATCGATCATCGGGTTCCGGCCTTTAATGGATGAGGCAAGACCAACACCCAGTGCTGTAACTAAGGGCACGGTAATAGTAGAGGTAGTGACTCCTCCAGAATCATAGGCGATACCGACTATTTCTTTCGGCGCAAAAACCGTCATTATGACTACCAAAATATAACCACCGATGATCATGTATTGAATAGACCAGCCTTTGAGGATACGAACCACACCCAAAACAATAGCAAAACCAACAGACAGTGCCACTGTATAGCGCAAACCATTAGCGTAACTCTGACGAGCCAGCTCGGTCTGCTCAACCACTCCTCCATTGGCTGCGACAGTCGCCGCTTCAGCGGCAACCGCTATCAGTGCAGGCTCGGCGATGGTAGTACCGAAGCCGAGAGAAAAAGCGAACACGATTAACCAGAACACACTGCCTTTTCGGGCAAAAGCATGTGCCATGCTTTCACCAATCGGGAACAGCCCCATTTCAAGACCATAGATAAAGAAGGTTAAGCCAAGAACAACAAACAACAGCCCCATTAAGAGTTCAGTAAGATTAGGCAACGGCTGACCAAACACCGCCAGCTGAAAAACAACAACAACAATAATAATCGGCGCCAGATCCCGTAAACTCCCAGCCATCGATTTAAATAAAGCCCAAAACGCGTTATTCAAAAACACCTCTCTATAAAATATTGAATATTTATTCCTCAGTCTATATGAGTTTTATTTGGAGGATAAGGGTATAAATCAATTATCTGTTAAACGACGCTGCTGGCTATCCGGACTGTTTAATAAAGCCTCTGCTTTTAAAACCTCTTCTGTCATATTCATCACACTATCGGGAATAAGTGATATTGATGAAATACCCTGATTAACAAGCCAGTGAGTGATTTCCGGAAAATCCGACGGCGCCTGGCCACAGATACCGACATATTTATTTTGTTTCTGGCAGGCAGTTATCGCCATTTTCATTAATGCTTTTACCGCATCATTACGCTCATCAAAACCGGTAATGAGACCAGAGTCCCGATCCACGCCAAGAGTCAGCTGAGTCAGGTCATTCGAGCCGATGGAAAAACCATCAAAGTGCTGCAAGAACTGGTCAGCCAGCAAGGCATTCACCGGAATTTCGCACATCAAGTAAACACGTAAACCATCAGTACCCCGGCTCAGCCCTTGTTGCTGCATAATCTGCAGAACTTTTGTGGCTTCATCCACGCTTCTGACAAAGGGCACCATCACATGCACATTGTCCAGCCCCATGACTTTCCTGACTTGCAACAGTGCTTTGCATTCTAGTTCGAAACACTGGCTGAACAAATCCGATGGGTAACGTGACGCTCCACGAAAGCCAATCATCGGGTTTTCTTCTTTCGGTTCAAAGCTTTTGCCACCGATCAGTGAGGCGTATTCATTGGATTTGAAATCCGATAATCTGACGATAACCGGACGCGGATAAAATGCCGCTGCAATCGTGCCGATACCTTCAGCCAGCCGATCGATATAATAGCGCTCAGGCGTTTCATAACCCGAAATAATGCCTTTGATTGTTTGCTGCAATGCCTCATCCAGTGTTTCAAGTTCAAGCAAAGCACGTGGATGTACCTTTATGGTGTTGTTAATAATAAACTCCAGACGCGCCAGCCCCACCCCTGCTACCGGTAAAAACGACGCTTCGAAAGCCTGTTCCGGATTAGCCAGATTTAACATGATATCGGTCGCCGGTTTTTTTAAATTACTGTAATCGACGGTGATTTTGTTAAATGACAGCTCACCATTATAAATATAACCGGTATCACCTTCTGCACAAGATACGGTGACGATATCTCCATCTGAAATCAATCGCGTTGCATCACCACAACCGACAATAGCCGGAATACCTAGTTCTCTGGCAATAATCGCCGCATGACAGGTTCTGCCCCCGCGATTGGTCACAATGGCCGCTGCAATTTTCATTACCGGCTCCCAGTCCGGGTCGGTAATATCGGTCACCAGCACCTCACCCGGTTTTAGCTGATACATATCGGCTGCGTCCAGTACCACTCTGGTTTTACCGGTAGCGATCTTTTTACCGATGCTACGACCTACGGCCAGCACTTCACTGCGCTCGTTTAAACTGTATTGAATTTGCTGTTGTGATTCTAGCGCCTGCACCGTTTCCGGTCTGGCCTGGACGATATAAAGCTGACCATTAAAGCCATCTTTTGCCCACTCGATATCCATAGGACGGCCATAATGATTTTCAATTTTTATGGCGTAACGCGCCAGCTGCAGCACGTCTTCATCAGATAATGAAAACTTTCGTCTTTCTGCCGGCGTGACATTAACATTATGAGTCGACAAGCCGGCGCTATTATCACGGGAATACACCATTTTTTTAGCTTTTTCACCGAGCGAACGCCGGATAACAGGACGGTGTCCCGACAGCAGGGTCGGCTTAAACACGTAAAACTCATCCGGGTTAACCGCGCCCTGCACAACATTCTCACCCAACCCATAGGCTGAATTAATAAACACCACATCACGAAAACCACTCTCGGTATCAAGTGTGAACATGACTCCTGATGCACCACGATCTGAGCGTACCATTTTTTGCACACCGATCGACAAGGCGACATCATCGTGTGAAAACCCTTTATCAACCCGGTATGAAATTGCGCGATCAGTAAACAAAGAAGCAAATACCTGTTTACAGGTCATTAACAGGTTGTCGATTCCACTAATGTTTAGATAGGTTTCCTGCTGACCAGCAAAAGAGGCATCGGGAAGATCCTCTGCGGTGGCCGAACTTCTGACCGCGACATCGGTATTTGCCCCGTAATGCTTTTCAAGCTCCTGGTACGCAGCCACAATTTCTTGCCGCATCTGCTCAGGAATCTCGGCATGTAAAATCATATTACGGATATTCTTTCCGGTTTTGCTCAGAGCAATTACATCATGAACATCCAGCTGCAGTAGTGCAGCCTGAATTTTTTCTTTAATATCGTTTTCTTGCAGTATCAGACGATACGCTTCCGCTGTGGTGGCAAAGCCATACGGCACATTCACGCCCTGCTCCGACAACGCTGAGTACATTTCGCCGAGCGAAGCATTTTTGCCGCCGACTATTGCCACATCGTTAATGCCTATTTCCGCAAAAGTCTTAATGTATTTCATTATTGTTATCCCGACTGACTAATGGAGCTGACATGACTGAAATAGCGAGAACTATTTTTCTTAACTATAATCAAAAACATCATCAAAGAAACCTAAATATATCAAAGTAATTCTATTTGACCAGCATTAACGAGACTAAATGAACAAAGACGGATTTATATCAACCGATTCAATAAAATGGTATCAGTTACTTAAGTTTCAGATACCGGCGGCTATTGTGGTTTTATTTGCACTATTGACCAGTGCCATTAACTTCACTCTTGACTCGGTCAATGCACGGACACATGACTATGCCATTCTTAACCTTGCTGGCCAGCTCAGAGTTATCAGTGCCGGCATCATATCGCAAAGCCAGCAATACAAGACCAATGCACCGCGTGACTACAAAACATACAACAGAGACCTGAAACTATATGCCAGTACGCTACAGAATCAGGTCAGGCAATATGATGAGATTATCCAGGCTTTTAAAAAAAGAGAATTAAGCGGCGAATTAACCGGTCTCGACAGCCCATTAACCTGTAACTGGGATCAGACGTCAATCTCGCAACTGGATCTGACCGCATTTGAATGGGAAACATTCAGGGCAGGTCTGGAACAGTCCTTAGGTAACGACAAAGACGGACCGCGGCTGGAGTCCGCTGCCAGCTATATTCTTTCCAAAGCCAGCGCCTTATCCGCTTCAACTGATCTGTTGAGCAAAGAATTCAGACTGATGATGCAGCGCAAGCTCGACAATCTCGTTATTACTATTAAAGCATTGATACTGCTGTCGGCCGTGGTCGCTGTCAGCATCCTGATATTATTTTATTTCAGATTAATAAAACCGTTAACGAAAAACCTTGCCGGTATTGATCAGATCAGCAATGGCAACCTGCAGCACCAGATAGTGACACGGGCACAGAATGAACTGAGCAAACTGAGCAATTCCATTAACAATATGGCATCCTCATTAAATGCAGTTTTCAGTCTGACAACACATGTCAACAGCGCATCAACAGTCGATGAAACCTTACGCATTGTGTTTGAAGACTTCAAAGAAATATCACCAATCAACTGGGCTGGTATATTCAGCGTCAATGCCAGTCGTACAGAGATCAGACTGGAGCGACTATTTAGTGATTTCAACAGTTCATTATCCGAAAACCAGTGTTTTGAATTCAGCGGATCAGTGATGGCTGATATGATTGATAAAGGCAACATAAAGATCATTAATGATACGTCAATAATCTATCAGCTAAAACCGGATACCGCCATTGCTCAACTCTACAAAAACGACGGCCTTCAGTCCGTTTTATTATTACCTCTCACCACATCCTTTAAAGACGACAACATAATCGTATTGGCTTCACATCAGATTAATGCTTATGATCCGGCAAGAAGCGAACTGCTCGGTTTTATTGCCCATCAACTAACCAACAGTTTTGAAAAAAATGTGGTGATGGAAAACCTTGTTATCTCTGCGATAGAAGGACTGGCGAAACTGGCTGAAAGCCGCGACCCGGAAACTGGGGATCATTTATTACGAATGAGCCTGTATTCAGCTGTCATTGCCCAGCAATTAAAACGCAACAGCATATACAGCAACGAAATCGATAATCAATACATCAGAGACATTCTACGTTTTTCGCCGATGCATGATATTGGGAAAGTCGGCATTGAAGACAGTATTCTGTTAAAGCCCGGCAAGCTCAGTCAGCCAGAAAGAGAAAACATGGAGTTACACCCACACATTGGTGGCGATGTACTCAGACGATGCGAACAACAAATGAATCAGGTAGGCCACAGCATTTTTAAACGCGGCATTGAAATCGCTGACAACCACCATGAAAAGTTTGATGGCAGTGGTTACCCTGAGCAGTTATCCAGCACCGATATTCCACTGTCCGCAAGAATTGTTGCGGTTGCCGATGTATTTGACGCACTGACATCTAAGCGCCCTTATAAAGAAGCCTGGAGCGTCGAGAAAGCACTGCAGCTACTCAGTGATGAAAACGGCAAACATTTTGACCCGGTTATCATTGAAGCTTTTTTGCAGGCTATGCCAGAGATCATGCAGATCTATGAAGCGCACAAACATATCTAGCCTGTTTTGATTTGAAAAAAATCAACCGTGTTTGTATAACTACTCTGTTCAATTAATTCATACGAACACTGATAACTACGGGCTATCGTATGACAGATATGCGGTAAAAACGCCGGCTCATTACGGTTAGATTTTGGCTTTGGTTTAATGTCTCTTGGCAACAGATAAGGCGCATCTGTCTCTACCATCAACTTATCCAGAGGTATCTGATTCACGATTGCCTTGAGTTCCTGACCCCTTCGCTCATCACAGATCCAGCCGGTAATACCAATATACAAACCCATTTCAAGATAGCATTGTAGTTCAGCCTGCGTACCGGTAAAACAATGCGCGACGGCTGCCGGTAACTGATCAATATACCCTGACAAGATATCAACAAAGTCCTGATGCGCATCCCGCTGATGTAAAAAAACCGGTAGCTGATTTTCAACAGCCAATTGCAGCTGCGCCTCGAAACAGACACGCTGAGCTGCAGGCTCAGAAAAATTACGGTTAAAATCCAGCCCGCATTCACCGACAGCAAGTACCGTATCTTCAGCTAATAAGCATGTCAGCTTTGCCAGCGAATCAGCCGAAAACTCACTGGCATGATGCGGATGTATACCCGCCGTCGAATACAGAACGGTAGGAAAGTGGGCGCTTAAATCCAGTGCCCGCTGTGATTCGGCTATCGTGGTTCCGGTAATAATCATTTTACCAACACCTGACTGCAGAGCCCTCTCTATAACCTGATGCGCGTCTTTTTCAAATCTTTTAGACGTCAGGTTGACACCGATATCAATTAACAAGCATTACCTCTTTTACAGATAAGCGATTACAGCAACCGTAAACAGCTATATAATTTCTTTCAGATCAGGCACTATAATCGCTATTCATTAATTTAAGTTTTCAGAATATGTTACCCGATATTACTATCTATTGCGCCGACTTAAGCAAACAGCAACAAGCCAGAGATTTTGCCGATACTTATCATTACCCTTATTCAGAAAAAAAGCCGGAATCAGCTATTTACCTGTGCTTTACTGAAAGCGGCCTGAGCTTGCACGACAGCCATGTCAACAGCGATATCAATATTGATTTTACCAGTGGTGGATTGGCCCACCGACTACAGTATGGTGGCGGTAAAGGCCAGACCATTGCCAAAGCGGTTGGCATCAGCAGTAAAAACAAACCTCACGTCTTAGATGCCACAGCAGGACTGGGACGGGACGCACTGATACTGGCAAATCTTGGTCTGAGACTCAGCCTGATCGAACAGTCACCACTACTTGCTGAAATGTTGAAACAGGCAATAGCCGATGCTGCGGATAACCCACTGTTTCAAAAAGCTAGCGCTGAAGGTTTTGAGCTTTATCACGATGATGCAAGCATTTTTATGAATCAGAGAAAAATAGACGGCTGTGATGTGGTTTATCTTGACCCCATGTACCCGGAAAAGAAAAAGAGCGCTCTGGTTAAAAAAGACATGCAGATATTACAAAACCTGATAGGACACTCCGCTGAAGCTGACAATGCCGCGTTACTGGCAGCCGCAATTAAATTTGCCAGACAACGGGTCGTCGTAAAGCGACCAAAAAATGCCGACAACATCAGCGGCCCGACACCAACACTGTCTCTTCACTCAAAAAAAACCCGCTATGATATTTATGTCATCAGTACACTAACGTAATTTTTCAAGCTTTAGAAATTTATGATTTTTGTCAAACAATAATTGAAATCGGCCATTGATACCATCGGCGGTTATGAATGGTTGCAGAGCACTGGCAGGAAACTGGATTTTCCTGCCATCTTCAGCCTGAACTATTACGGCCTTTGCCGCCCCTCTGTAATATTGTAAATATTTCTCTGGCGATATAGCCAGTGTAAAAAAAACACCCTGCATCAAAAAACCTTCAGCAATTTACCAGCCCCAAACTACACCTTCAAGAAGGTTATTGAGGTCATTATACTCTGCATCGTTAGCAGCAATGAACTGTTTTGATTTTTTGCTGAAACGTTTAAACAAAGCTGCAGCACTGGAAGAACCTCTTTCTGTTGTCAATGATGCGACGATCTGATCTCTTAACTCGGCAGGGATTCGTTTGCTGGCAGTAATTGTCTGATTTGGCATTCTTTTACTTTTCCAGATAATTTTATATTGCGCTTTGACTTCATCTGAGAGTTTGTTGTTATAAAAACCGTCTCTCATGACAGCGGCAACGCATTTGCCTGACTTGAGCTTGTTATAAATACCTTTCATGCCGCCTTTGGTTTCAACAAATATTGGCTGTCTCACCGGATTTTTAAATTCGCGCAACATTGAAATGGTAGCCAGATTAGGCGATGCCAGACCGCAAATCTTTTTTGCTATTAAATCCTGAATAGTATTTACACCCGAATCGTTTTTAGTAATGATTAAAAAACCCAGATGCCCCTGCAGTCTGACCAGTGGCACATGCTGTATATGTTGCATCCGCCATGAGCTGAACTGCGGACCATCAAATACCAGATCATAATCACCGCGCCGCATTTTCATGGAATACGTCAACCAGTCTCGCGGATGTTTATAGACGACTTTTTCACCCATCATTACACTGAGTGACTCAGCAATAGGTCCGTAGAGCTGTTCTCCGACTGCTGGTTTTTCGCGTGGCGGTGCTGAGAAAATTAAATCTGCTTTTACAATAGCAGGCAAAATACATACTGATACGGCAAAAAGAATGGTAAAAATTTGTTTCTTCATGAACCCCCCTGATATTACTTGCCAAATGATTGATGCAGCACAGCCTATTTTTTTAATTTTCTGCACTGATTAAGCATAGTAGTAATTATCAAATGTTTCAATTTTGTTAAAAAAAAATCCAGACACTACCACTATATAACTAGGGGTATGACCTATTAATCCCTGAAATTTTTATACTGTAACGGCAAATCAATATCAGAACTTTTTAATATGCTGATTGCCTGTTGTAAATCATCTCTTTTTTTACCAGTAACTCTGAGCTGCTCACCCTGAATCGCAGCCTGTACTTTCAATTTTGATTGTTTTAGAAATTTTACAATTTTACGGGCATCATCAGTTTCTATGCCAGCTTTAACGCTGGCACTCTGGTACGCACGATTACCGCGTTCATCGATATCTCCCAGATCAATACTGCGCAAATCAAGCCCTCTCTTTGACATTTTATTAAACAGTATTTCATGCATCTGTCGAATCTGAAACTTACTGCCGGCTTCAAGGCTCAGTTCAGTATCTGATTGCTTAACCTTGGCATCGCTGCCTTTAAAATCAAAACGACTCGATATTTCACGATTTGCCTGATCAACCGCATTTTTTAATTCGTGCTGATCAACATCAGATACAATATCAAAAGAAGGCATATTCGTAATTCCTCTAAAACTATAAAACGACGGGTTAAGATACATGATTTTTTCACAGACTTCACGCAACTTAATAATGCTGGGATCACTCGGCGGATTGTTAAGCATCGTCTTAGGTGCTTTCGGTGCGCATGCCGTAAAAGCCTGGTTAGCCACTGATTTAATGGCCGTCTATCAGACGGCTGTCAGCTATCAGATGTACCATTCTCTCGGACTGATATTAATCGGCCTGATTTATCATCACCATCAAAGCCGGTTAATAAAGTCAGCTGGCTGGCTGATGCTAAGTGGCATGATTATTTTTTCTGGCAGTCTTTATCTCCTCAGCCTTGCCGGCATACGCTGGCTCGGCATGATCACCCCTGTCGGTGGCATCTGTCTGATTATTGCCTGGTTATTCCTGCTGATGGGTATCAGCAAAAAAGCCTCATAGCTTACGCTGCATCGCCGTTAAGATACCATGCAAAATATTCAGCTCCCTTCGTGAAGGCTGCGCACGATTTAGAAAGATCTGCAGCCTTCGCATGACATTTTCCGGGTTATTACTGCCAAAAAACTCAACCTCGCTCATCACCTGCTGCAAGTGCTGGTGCAGAGTCTGAATTTGCCCTGCCAGAGCAGCCTGATCATCACCATCAGGTTTTGTGCTAAAACTTTCAGTCTGGTATTCCTGCACTGTGTTAAACAGTTCATAAGCAATCACCTGAACTGCAGCTGCGACATTAAGCGAGCTGCAGTCAGGGTTGGTCGGAATATGAACCAGGCGATGACACAATGCCAGCTCTTGATTCGTCAGACCGGTACGCTCTCTGCCAAATACTATAGCCACCGGTGCGTCAACAGCCTGACACTGTGCCAGTGCAGTAAGTGCCATCTGGTGCGGCTTTTCGATTACCCAGTTAAGGTTGCGTTCGCGTGCGCTGGTACCGATGACTAGGCTGCAGTCTGCAATCGCTGATGATAAAGACGGGCAAACTACCGCATTATTGATAATATCAACCGCATGCGTGGCTCTGGAAGCCGCCTCAGCGGATGGAAATTCCAGCGGATCAACCAGGTACAATTGCTGCAGACTCATATTTTTCATGGCTCTGGCCGCTGCACCAATATTACCAGGGTGCGAGGTATTCACCATGACGATGCGGATATTTTCTAACATGTTCTATAATCGGATCTGTAAAGGGACTAATTCTGCCTGATTTAGATGAATCCCGATACAAATTTACGTGTTTCTGTTAAACTACGCGCCGATTCAACCCAAGAGCTCTTTCGCAATGAAACCGATGATGAATATTGCCGTCCGTGCCGCACGTGACGCCAGCAAAGTAATTGTTCAGTATATGGATCGGATTGATCACCTGCCGATCGTCACTAAAGAAAAGAATGACTTTGTCACCGAAGTGGATCAAAAAGCCGAAAGTGTGATTATTAATACCCTTAAACAGGCCTTTCCTGAACATTCTATCTTGGCCGAAGAAAGCGGCCAGAGAGGCGACAGTGAATACCAATGGATTATTGATCCACTGGATGGCACCACCAATTATTTACACGGTTTCCCACAGTTTTCCATTTCCATTGCTCTGAAGATCAAAGGCAAACTGTCACTGGGTGTAGTTTATGACCCCCTGCGTCAAGAATTGTTTACAGCCAGCGCTGGTGATGGCGCCTATCTTAACAACCGCCGGATTCGCGTCAGCAAACAAAGCAGTTTATCCGGCGCTTTATTAGGAACCGGTTTTCCTTATAAAGACCAGCGCTATCTGGATGCCTACCTGAATATGTTTAAAACTTTTTTCCCGGAAACAGCGGGCATACGACGTGCCGGCTCTGCTGCACTTGATCTGGCTTATGTCGCCTGTGGTCGTCTCGATGGTTTCTGGGAAATCGGTCTGCAAAGCTGGGACATTGCAGCCGGTGCGTTACTGGTACGCGAAGCTGGTGGGATCATTACCGATTTTTCTGCCAACGAGGATTATCTGGACAACGGTAACGTGATTGCCGCCAACCCCAAAGTCTTTAATCAAATGTTAAAGAATCTGGAGCCGCATATCCCCGCTGAACTCCGCTAACTGTCCGATTCAGGCGCCTAATTGCTCCCACTCTTCGGGAGTATAGGCCTTGATCGTCAGCGCATGCAGAGCACCACTGGTAATCTGCTGGCTAACCGTCGCATAAACCATCTTTTGTTCCTGCAGCATGGTTTTACCTTCAAATTCAACACTCACAACCGTCGCTTCGAACTTACTGCCATCGCCTGTAACAGTCACTGTACTGCCGGTCATACCCGCTTCAATTAATGTTTTAACTTCTTCCGGAGTCATGCTGTTCACCTATTTATTCAAAGATATGGGACACGCAGTCTACACTCTGGCAGACTCATGTCAAACACGTTTTAAAGGGTTATTACCGACAGCATCGGTTTAATTTTTTGATCCGTAAAATAAAAAGCCCACTCATAATGAGCGGGCTTTTTATGCAAAACCAATCAGTAGCAATCAGTCTTTATTTAATAACTCTTCAACATGGTCCAGATCATTAATCACACGCCAGGCACCGCCACTGGATTCCACTTTATTTCTCCAGTTATCGATACGTGTCATGTATTCTCTCGGGTCCACGTTATCAGTACGCAGTTTTGTCACATTCAGAGCGGTTACTGTCACACCGTTAAAATTAATCGGGAAATCACGGATATGGCCTTTAGGAATTTCTTCTTTCATATCTGAAAAAACCAGAACATGACGATTGCCAGCACCCGTTTCCTCTAGAAACTCAATAGCCTGCAGCATACCACCACTGATATCGGTATAGGTACTGCTCTTTACTTCATCAACCATTTTATTGATGGCTGCTTGAAAGACTCTTTTCTGCGAGTTTGCTGCAGAAGGACGGTCATCAAAAGTCATTTTTGCAACGATATCTTTTTCGCTGAAACTGCCGCTATCAATTCGTGCAACGGCAAATGAATCGCCACTGGTCATAGTACCGAGCAGGTAATTAATAATTGACTGCGCTTTAGTCAGCTCCTGAGTATAAGTACCTGACGTATCCAGCAGCAGCATGACCGAAGTCGCGTGTGATTTTGGATCCGAACATGCCGAGACCAGCGTTAATAATCCAGCCAGAATTAATGGCTTTAGTGTTTTAATCATTTTTCCCCCTAACATCCTGTCTAATTTAAACCGATGATTTTTGTTGATTAGTTTGTGCTGACTTTGTTTTATTCTTGCCTCTGACACAGGTTTCTATTTTCAGCGGAATAAAAATAATCAGATCGTAAGTGTTTAAAATAATATGGCCAATATTGCTGGCTAAATTGCCTACTTGGCGAATAAGAAAGGCCAGTGTTTTTAATGTAAATTCAGCAGCCATACCGATCACTGTTCTCAATGCATGAACAAATGATTCTAAAGGAATCGCAATCAACATTAAAGCAAACGGTAAAATGAAGCCCATTGTCATCTGTCCGACCGTGGTTATCCACCTGAATTCCGGCGCTTCAACTGTAACTCCTGCCAGACTCTGGGTTAAGGCTTCGCGGTCTGCAGCTAATAAATCACGCATATAAGCCAGTGATGACTCGATACCTGCAAAAATAACCAGCAAAACAAAGGCCACCAGCATCATCTGTTTACGCAATTTATCATCCAGCGAGCCGATGATGGGAAACAGTTTGGTAATTTGTAAGGACTCCATTAAAAACAGTCCCAGTACAATTTCAAAAAATACCAGTACCAATGCCGCTACATCAGATGCCCTTAACGGTCCAAGACGACTACTGCCACCGACCATTTCTGACATCGGTAATGCGATTAACTGGAAGTTAACATAAACCCCCAGCAAAGCGATCAGCAACACCAGACCAGAGGTAAAGAACTGAGTCATGGCTGATGATGACAACACCCGTTCAGCGAGATTCGTTTTCGCCATAATCTGTTCATACTTTTCAATCTGTGAATCAATGACTTTAGAGCGATCTTCCAGACCAACAATTTTCTTTTCGACATTTACCAGTGTTTTAGTCAGGTTTCTCCAATACGGCATCATCGTTTTCAACAAACTATGACGTTCTTTACTGGCGCGTCGGAATTCAGCGATTTCTTTTTCACTATTGTGTTTCATCGTGGTCTGAATCTCACCCAGAATCCGGGTTACCATCGGATCGCCATTACCCTGAATATTGCTCACTGAACGGATCACATCAACATAGTTTTGAGGCATTGGCGGAACTTCTGATGCCTCGCGATAATCTTTGTCAATTTTTGTTATCTGGTCATTCAATTCGCGCTGTAATGACGGATAACCACTTAAGTCTCTGGTTACTACATCTTCTACCCGATGAAATTCTCTTTCAATATAACGCTCTGTTTCTAACATGCCGGTCGCCAGCAAGACTTCACGGTTGCGCTCACGCAAATGCTGCTCTAATGCGGTGACTGAACGGGCTGTCATTCGCATCGCATTTCTTATGATTAAGCTGAAACTTCTAATGGCGCGGTGCGCAGGTGTTCTAGCCAGCCACATGGTTAAGATTATGATAACTAACCAAATAACGGCTGAAACGCCGGGGTTGGCTGGCCACCAGATAGCCATTATCTCCGAAAATGTCATACTTACCTCCATGCATCTGCATGTTTTTAAATTATTATTTTTATGATCTATACAACGTCCCATGGCTTTGCCGCAGGCAAGCTATGCTAGATGTGGTGTTACTCAATTAATTATTCTCCTGATGCTCAGTAGCAAGTGCCGGGCACTTCTGATCAAGTCGATAATGTTTATCTGTGAGCACAGACACCCTAATTGTTATAGGACATAAAAGCCAAATAAACAAACACATCTTAGAGTAGTCAGTTGACAGACAAAATGGAAAGTATTGAAGATAAAGCGTCAGGTTCATCCGATAAGCTCTGATGAACGGTCATATCAGCCTTAGCTATTAAACTGCAGATCAAGTGGCTTGTGCTGCAGATTCGCTAACTGTTCACGTAATTCGAGAATATGCTGCTCCCAGTAGCGGGCTTCACCAAACCACGGGAATGCCAGTGGAAAGGCAGGGTCTTGCCAGCGTTTGGCAATCCATGCAGCATAATGCACCAGACGCATAGTTCTTAACGATTCTATCAGCCCAATTTCTGCTTTATTAAAGTCATAGAATTCCTGATAACCTTCCAGAATCTCCTGTAACTGCAGCTGCTGCTCCTGCTCAGAACCGGATAGCAGCATCCAAATATCCTGCACAGCAGGCCCCATTCGGCTGTCATCAAAGTCCAAAAAAGCTGGCCCCTGCTGTGCGCCCTGATCGGTCCACAATATATTGCCTACATGGCAGTCGCCGTGTAAACGAATCGTCTCAAACTCGATATTGTTGTAGACAGGTAATACCTGCTCGATCAAATCATCCATCAGCGTGCTATATGCCGGCATCAGATAAGACGGGATAAACTCCGTTTTTAATAAATACGCATAGGGTTCTGTTAAAAAATCCGTGGTATTAATAGTCGGGCGACACTGATATTGACGCTCTGCGCCAGTAGCATGAATACGGCCAATATAGCGCCCCAGCAGATAAAGATGCTCGAGATCGCTCAACTCTGGCGCTCTGCCACCTTTGCGCTGATAGAGCGCAAACCGAAAGCCCTGACTATAAAACAGACTGTTTCCATCTGCATTCATGAGTGCTGGAATCACCGGTATATCGTTATCGACTAACTGCTGCGTAAACTGATGCTCTTCCAGAATTTGTTCGTCTGACCAACGATTAGGACGATAAAATTTTGCTATCAAGGGCAGTTGTTCTTCTATGCCCACCTGATAGACCCGGTTTTCGTAACTATTTAAAGCCAGTACCCGAAGATCACTCAGATAACCCTGACTTTCTACCGCATCTATAATCAGGTCCGGTGATAAATTATGATAGCTGTCGTCACTGCTGTTTTGCATCGCTTAGTCTTCCAGACTTTCCCATTGCTGATAAGCCTGGGACAGTTCCTGCTCAAGTTTAGCCAGTTCGGTTTTATCACTCGCCATTGCCGCTGCATCACATTTAAAATAATCTGGCGCACTCATTCGGCCCTGCATCGCCTCTATACTGGTTTCCAGCTGCTCGATCAGTTGTGGTAATTTTTCCAGTGCCAGTTTATCTTTATAACTGAGCTTTTTAGCTTTGGCCGCAGCAGCTGGGGCTGTTGTTTTTTCAGCTGTTTTTTTTGCCGCTGTTTTATTCGCTGTTTCCAGAGTGGCTCGCTGACGCAGCCAGTCATCATAACCACCGATAAATTCATTCAGCACACCATTGCCTTCCATCACAATAGTACTGGTCACTACTTTATCGATAAAGTCGCGATCATGGCTGACTAGAATCAATGTGCCTTTGTAGTTAGCGATCAACTCTTCAAGCAGGTCCAGCGTTTCAAGATCCAGATCATTGGTTGGTTCATCCAGCACCATAACGTTGGAGGGCTTTAAAAACAGCTTGGCTAATAACAGCCGATTCTTCTCACCACCGGACAGCATACGCACCGGCGAACGGGCGCGGTCCGGGGCAAACAAGAAATCGCCCAGATAACCAATAACGTGTTTCTGTGCACCATTAATTTCGACACTTTCACGCCCTTCGGCCAGGTTATCTATAACGGTTTTGTCGTCCTCTAACTGCGAACGCAACTGATCAAAATAAATGATCTGTAAATTAGTACCCAGCTTTACATCACCCGAATCCGGTGCCAGCTGACCTAACAGAATTTTAAGGAATGTCGTTTTACCGGCACCGTTTGCACCAATCACACCGACTTTATCGCCACTGAGCAATAGTGTAGAAAAGTGATCGACAATTTTTTTATCACCATAGGCAAACGAGACATCCGTCAACTCAACAACCTGCTTACCTGAGCGGTCCCCGCCCTGTGCCTGCATGCTCACCGAACCCTGCTTCTCTACCCGTGCCTGACGCTGATTACGCAGTTCTTTTAAGGCCCGAACTCGGCCTTCGTTGCGGGTACGTCTGGCTTTAATACCCTGACGAATCCAGACTTCTTCTTGCGCAAGTTTTTTATCAAACAAGGCATTGTGTCGCTCTTCTTCTTCCAGTGCCTCCTGCTTTCTGAGCAGATAGGTTTCATAGTTACCCGGCCATTCAGTCAATATACCTCGATCCAGCTCAATGATTTTTGTTGCCAGCTTTTTTAAAAAAGAGCGGTCATGGGTAATAAACAGCAGTGATATTTTCTGATCAATTAAAAAATCTTCCAGCCATTTAATAGCCTCGATGTCCAGATGGTTGGTAGGCTCATCCAGCAATAACAGGTCAGGCTCTGTCACCAGTGCCGCTGCCAGCATCACCCGCCGTTTCATACCACCAGACAAAGACGGGAACATCACATCAGGATCAAGCTGCATTTTAGTAATCACAGCACTGACTTTTTGCTCCAGCTTCCAGCCATCGATGGTCTCGATCTTCTGCTGTAAGCGATCCATTTCGGTCATCAGTTTATCGCTGTAATTCTCTGCCATTTGATGACTGACATCATGATATTGTGCAATCAGCTTACCGGCTTCTCCCAGACCCTGTGCAATCACATCAAACACACTGCCATCTTCAGAACCACTGGGTTCCTGAGCTAATGATGCAACGCTTAAATCCTGGCTGCGCTCAATAATGCCGTCATCTGAAATCATCTTACCTTCAATGACACGGAACAATGATGATTTTCCGGCACCATTGCGGCCGATCAGGCAAATACGTTCACCTTTTTCAACTGAAAAACTGACCTTGTCGAGTAATTTATGCTCGCCCATGTGAAAGGAAATATCACGTAATCTAATTAATGCCATAAGCCTGCTTTACCTTAACCATTTGAGAGCTTTACAGAAGGCTGTACTGATTAGCCCTGCCAACAAAGTCTGACCCTATACAATATCACTTAAACAAAAAAGCAGGCTAATGCCTGCTTTTTCATGAAACAACGCCAGTTATTATACACCAACTACTGGACTAACTGCTCCTTCTCAATTGATAAAAAAACCTGATATGCATTTCGCCGATGCGCTGCCTGATAGGCCGGTAAATTTTCAAATTCTGACCAATCGGCCTGACTAAAGGCGCTGTCGAAGTCCTGCAGTTCATCAACCGCATTAGTCATTACCTGACGGACTTTAGCCAGATACTTTCTGGTCAGGGTAATAGCCTGCCCAGGTATCTCAGCGTGCGGACCATGACCAGGAATCAGTGCCTGTAAATTATCTGTTTCAAACTTAACCAAGGTCTCCAACCAATTTTTTGTATCGGCATTGCCTAGGAAGGGCACTCGCCCTTCAAAGATAATATCACCCGAGAACAAAACCTTATCATTTTCAACATAGAGAGTCATATCACCCTGTGAATGGGCAGAACCTAGCAGACTCATCACGAAGCGGGTATCACCCAGTGTAAAAGACTGTGATTCGCTAATGACTTCATCGGGGGCGATTAAATGGGTGTTTTCATTAACCCATGGCTCAAGAGAAAAACGTCTCTCCTCAAGGCGTTCAGCAGCAAAAGACGAATATAAATACGCTTCAAATCCAATCGGTGCCACAATCTGTGCGCCCAGCTCTTTAAACACCTGTAAACCATAAATATGGTCGGCATGATAATGACCAACCACGACTTTTTTAATCGGCTGATCGGTCACACTACGAATATTCTGGATCATTTTTTTTGCCAGCGATGGCGAGCCCAGAGCATCATAAACCACCACACCATCTGAGGTAACAATGAAACCGGCATTAGAGATAAAGCCTTCATTATCAGTCGCCATGCCCGCTTTACCCCTGACATAATAAACCCGCTCACTGACTTTATGCAGCTTCATCTCGATGCCGGAATCGACATATTTTTGCAGCACGGCTTTTTCATTGATTGCAGCGTTTTTATTTTCTGAGCACGCTGTTATCGACATGACAACAAGCAATGTGCTCACAAGTGTCTGGTATTTATTGCATATACGCATGCTGTTCCTCATTTTGTAAGCGAATGATTTCTGCATCACCCATTGGTACCATTTGCACGAAGCCATGAATCTGAGCCGGGCTAAAACCCTGCCCCTGAGCTGCGAGCTGACACATTTTTATTTTTAAAACGTCACTCTCGACCAGACTCTGAACACGATGCATCAGGTCTTTATATTTATCATAATTTTTAATTGCAAAAAACGGAATTTCCGCGCCATGTAACACCAGCACGATAGAACTTTCAAACGGGTCTGCGCCGGTTATCTTACTTAAAAAACTCGCTCTGTCCAATACCCCTGAAACCGCCTTTTCTGTCCGCAGGTTGACATCATAAACCACTTTTTGTGGTTTGTAGTCATAATGACCATTTGTCGCTACACCCCAGGGAGCTTTATCTGCAGCAAAAGCAGATGTCGTTAGCAGTGCGGATAAGATGAATAAGAATATAACGGTGAAATCAGATAGCTTACGCATGATGGCGTCCCAGATAGCGAATAATCTGGTTTGACCACAAAACGATCTGATAGTTGCCTGAAGTGGCTTCAAAGACTTTATTTAGAGGCGATGCTGATTCTGCATACACAGTTTAATGTGTAGAAATTTCTGCTGCTAATTTTCCAGTTGCCTGACGCAGATACAGGCTGAGTAATCGTGAAATCCCGCTTAATAATTTAACACCCAGTTTAGGATGCTGATACAGAACCATGTCGTAATGCGCTCTTGATAAAATAACCAGCGTGGACTCGCGCGCCCCAACCACGGTTGCCGAACGCGGACTTAAATCCAGTATCGACATTTCACCAAATGACTTGCCACTGCTAATCCAGGAAACGATGACATCCTTTTCGCCTTCAATATCTTTATGCACATGCAGTAAGCCTTCTGCTACGAAACACATACAATCCCCTATATCACCTTCTTTGAAGATGACTTCGTCTTTTTTAATATCCCGAACCGTCAGATGTTTAGAAATTCTATCAAGCTCAAGAGGATTGAAGTTGTTAAAAAAAGACATTTCAGAAATAAGCTGCAATATCCGGTCAACCGGCCTCAACTGATTTTCTACATGCATAATACGAGTACCAAACTGTGAACTATCTGTACTGATAATAGCAATTCATCTGAATATTAATTAGGATGTAACAAACTTATTACAAAACCCCAAATATGAGCGAATTTAATGAACAAACCCAGCTTCTTCTGGCACGATTATGAAACCTTTGGCATCAGCCCGTCTAAGGATCGTCCGGTTCAGTTTGCCGGTATCCGAACCGATCTGGACTTTAATATCATCGATCAGCCATTCGAAGTATTTTGCCAGCCCGCAGATGACTTTCTGCCTAATCCACAAGCTTGCCTGATCACCGGCATCACCCCCCAGCAAGCCCGGCAAAAAGGCATACCGGAAGCTGAATTTGCCGCAAAAATACATCAGCAGCTTTCCACACCTGCAACCTGCACGCTGGGTTACAACAGCATCCGCTTCGATGATGAAGTCACACGCTTTATGTTCTACCGCAACTTCTTCGACCCTTATGCCCGCGAATGGCAAAATGGCAATTCGCGCTGGGATATCATTGATCTGGTGCGCATCACCTATGCACTCAGACCAGATGGCATTGAATGGCCACGCAATGAGGACGGTTTACCCAGTTTTAAACTTGAACATTTAACCGCTGCCAACAACCTGACACACGAAGCAGCGCACGATGCACTTTCTGATGTCTACGCCACCATCGCTATCGCAAAATTAATTCGTGAGAAACAACCCCGGTTATATGATTTTGTCTATAACAACAAAAACAAACACGCTGTTTCGAATTTACTTGACCTGCAAAAACAGCAACCGCTGCTGCATGCATCCGGCATGATCCGCAGCGAATTTGGCAGTACAGCCATGGTTGTACCGGTTGCAGCACACCCGACTAATAAAAATGGCATTATCGTCGTCGATTTAAGACAGGACCCGACCGCACTGATCAGCGAAGAACCAGAGGAAATCGCTTATCGCGTTTTCAGCCCACAAGCTAAACTACCTGAAGGCATAGAACGCATTGCCTTGAAAACAGTACACATCAATAAATGCCCGGTATTAGCGCCACTAAATACACTCAACGCAGATGCCGCCAAACGCACAAAAATCGATATTGCAGAGGGCATGAAACACCTTGAGATGATCAAGCAATGCCACGGACTTGATGAGAAAATCCAGCAGGTTTTTATGGAGCAGGAATTTGAAGAAGCTAATGACCCGGACCTAAGCCTGTACAGCGGTGGTTTTTTCTCGCCAGCCGATCGCAGTGAAATGAATCAGATTTTAAAAACAACACCGACTGGTCTAGCTCAGCTGACGCCGCGATTTGAAGACAGCCGACTGGCAGAGATGTTTTTTCGCTACAAAGCCAGAAATTATCCCGATCAGCTGAGTTTTGATGAACAACAGGAGTGGCTAGAATACCGTCGCAATAAACTCAATGACCGGCACTCTTCAATGGGACTAGGCTTCGCCGAATTTGATTATTTAATGACTGAAATTCGCCAGCACGAACAGCTGTCAGAAAAAGACAATGAGGTGTTATCCGCTATAGAAAGTTACCGCTTTGAGCTGGAACATTCTCTGTAAGCGAATATCGCTGACTCAGTCAGCACGGTTTTTTTGCTTTAATAACCAAGAGATTAAAGCCGCTTGGCTTTAATCCTTGATTAACAACAGGAACGCCTCTTCATCAAGAATCTCTACACCTAATTCTTCGGCTTTCGCTGCTTTTGATCCCGGGTTTTCACCAACCACCAGATAACTGGTTTTTTTTGAAACACTACCAGTGACTTTTGCTCCCTTATCAATTAACAGCTGCTTCGCATCATTTCTGCCCATGCCAGATAAAGTACCGGTCACCACAAAGCTCAATCCAGACAAAGGCAACTCTGATTCGGCCTTTTTTTCTATCGCCGGCCAGTGAATACCGGCACTGAGCAAACGGTCAATAACTTCAAGGTTATGCGCCTGACTAAAGAAATTAACCACGCGTGAGGCCACAACCGGTCCGACATCGGCAATATTAATCAGCTCTGCTTCATTTGCCTGCATTAGCGGCCGAATATCACCGAAATGATTTGCCAGACTGGCCGCCGTGACTTCGCCAACCTCACGAATACCCAAGGCAAAAATAAAACGAGGCAGTGTTGTGGCTTTGCTTTTTTCCAGCGAGTCGATCAGGTTATCAACTGATTTTTGACCCATCCGCTCCATCGCGGCAATACTTTGTGTTTTATCTTTTAGCAGATAAAGATCATCAATATGATCGATCAGATCGGCATCGACTAACTGTTCAACCAGTTTATCACCGAGGCCATCGATATCCATTGCGCGGCGAGAGGCGAAATGTTTGATACCTTCCTTTCGTTGTGCATGGCAGTACAAACCACCACTGCAGCGTGCCACGGCTTCGTCTTTTTCCTGCACCACATCAGAACCACAGACCGGGCACACCCTGGGCAACTCAACTTCGACGCTGCCAGCTGGTCGGTTAGCGAAAACCACAGAGGCAACTTCAGGAATCACATCGCCGGCACGGCGGATAATAACCTGATCACCAACCCTGACATCTTTACGGCGTATTTCATCCATATTATGCAAGGTCGCATTACTGACTGTAACACCGCCGACAAAAACCGGCTCAAGCCGGGCAACCGGAGTGATTGCACCGGTTCTGCCAACCTGAAATTCAATCGCATTAACCTGGGTGATTTCTTCCTGCGCGGGGAATTTATGCGCCGTAGCCCAGCGCGGAGCACGCGCTACAAACCCCAGCTGTTGCTGCAGTGACAAACTGTTCACCTTATAAACCACACCATCGATATCATAAGCCAGCTGCTCGCGCAGCTTGCCTATTTTTTCGTAATAAGACTGACAGCCTGAGGCAGCCTGAACCACTTCAACTTCGTGACACAGTGGCAAGCCCCACTCACCAAGTTGCTGTAAGATTTCTGAATGGGTTGCCGGCAGCTCGAAACCCTCAACCACACCGACAGCATAACAATACATCGACAACTGGCGGCTCGCGGCTATTTTTGAGTCCAGCTGTCGCAGTGAACCGGCTGCGGCATTACGCGGATTGACAAAAGTTTTTTCACCTTTGTCACGGGCTTGCTGGTTGAGTTTTTCAAATACTGCTTTTGACATAAAAACTTCGCCGCGAACTTCTAATACATCGGGAATATTATTGCCCGATAAATGCAGCGGTATATTGCGGATGGTGCGCGCATTTTCTGTAACGTTTTCACCGACACTGCCGTCACCACGGGTAGCTGCCTGTAGCAATACACCTTTTTCATAAAGCAGACTGATCGCCAGGCCATCAAGTTTTGGTTCTGCTGTAAACTCGATTTCATCTTCGGTTTTTAGTCGATCACGAACGCGTTTATAAAAATCCAGTAACTCCTGTTCACTAAACACATTGCCCAGCGATAGCATTGGTATGCGATGTGTGACCTGGGTAAACGCAGCCAGAGCTTCGCCGCCGACACGCTGGGTCGGTGAATCGATTGTTTTTAACTCAGGATGATCTTGTTCAAGTTGCTGCAATTCACGAAACAGGCGATCATACTCGGCATCCGGAATCTCCGGATCATCAAGCACATAGTACTGACGGGAATGATGATTTAGTTGTTGTGTCAGCGCTTCAATACGGTCTGTTATTTGTTTTTCTTGATGACTCATGCGGGCCTGACTGTGGCTGAAAAGTAACTGGCTTTGTCTTTAAACAGCTGAACTTTTTCATCAGTCAGCGGCTTTTGATCAGACGAGTTTAAGGTTCCGTCAAGTTCTCTTGCAAATGTTTTTGCGCAATGCAAAATTCGCTCACAAGCGGATAATGGATCATCCAGCAAGGCTAGTTGTGTAAATAAAATAACGCCGGGGGTACGCATATCTGTAATATGCTCGGGATCAAAATGACCGGGTTGCAACATATTACTCATGCTGAAAATCACCTGTTCATCTGCATAAGCATGATAGATATTCATATCACCGAATTTCAGTTGCTGATAATTGATAACACGTAATAAATCATTACCACTGAAGTAAGAAGATTTTGCCTGTACATGTATTACGATCAGATCATCCTGCGGCGCTACTGCATCAACATCATCAGCCAACTCACTCTTTGGTGCTGGCCGTTCTATCGCTTGCTGTGCTTCTTCATTGTGCTCAGAATATGGCAAAACATCTTCTGCACCAAAAGCCATGATATCAGGCATGATGTCGTCAACCATTAATGTGACAGTATCAACCAGTTCATCATGAATTTCAAAATGGTTTATTTCTGAGGCAACAAAGGCATCATCAAATTTTATTTTTTCAGCGTAAATATCATCAGCGTCTGTGCGCACAGATGGAATATCTTCAACAGACAATGGCTCATGAACGTCAAGCTGTCTGCTTTTATCATTTCTTCGTCCTATCAGATAAATAACAAAAACAACAACCAGACCAACTGCTAATATGATCCAGCGTAAATGTTCCATTAGTTATTATTCCACCTCGGCCAGTTGTGCCGCAGCATCGACATCAACCGATACCAGACGAGAGACACCCGATTCACGCATAGTAACACCGCTTAAATGTTCAGCCATTTCCATGGTTGATTTATTATGCGTGATAAAAATAAACTGAACTGTCTCAGACATATGCTTGACCAGTTCACAGAAACGCCCGACATTGGCTTCATCCAGTGGCGCATCAACTTCGTCGAGCATACAAAACGGTGCCGGATTTAATTCAAAGATGGCAAAAACCAGCGCCACTGCAGTCAGTGCTTTTTCACCACCCGACATCAGCTGAATATGGGTAATACGCTTACCCGGTGGCCGTGCCATTACAGTAACCCCGGTATCCAGTAAATCTTCACCGGTCATTTCAAGATAAGCTTGACCGCCACCAAACAGCCGCGGGAACATTTCCTGAATGCGACTGTTAACATGATCAAATGTTTCTTTGAAACGATGACGTGTTTCTTTATCGATTTTTGAAATTGCCTCTTCCAGAGTAGTCAGTGCCGAGGTTACATCATCGTTTTGTGCATCCAGATATTCTTTGCGCTTTAACTGCTCCTGGTATTCATCAATCGCTGCCAGATTAATCGGCCCTAGACGCATAATACGTTGTGTCACCTCATCAGCTTTACGCTGCCAGTCCGGAATACGCGGTGCCTCTTGCAGCGCTTCGAGTGCGCTTTTTATTTCAGCAACATCAACATCGGAGTCATCCATCTGCTCCTTAACCGTTAAACTGCGGACACGAATTTCCTGCGCATTCATTTTGCTTTGTTCCAGTGTATTGCGCACTGTCTGGCTTTTCTGCTCATATTCATGACGCTTTTGTTCCAGCGTACGCAATTCATTTTCAATTTTACCTAAGCGAGCGCGGGCCTCATTTAATTCATTTTCAACTAACAAACGTTTTTCAAGCAATTCAGCTAATTCATGCTCCAGACCTTTTATCGGCTCATTACCCTGAACAACATTCGCCTGAATTTCACTACGGCGACTTTGTTGTTGTTCCAGCTGCACTTTCATTCGCTCAATATTTTTCTCAAGATTTCGACTTGATGTACGCAAGCCTTCAATCTTAATCGCTAGATCATGTACTGCATCGCGACTGCTACGAGCCTTTTCCCGGCCTTGCTGTAATACACTCTGAGTTTGTTCGCGGCGTTTGCTTAATGCATCATGCTCACGTGATAGCTCATCAATCTGTGCCATTGCCTCATTGCGTTTAAGTCGCGCCGCTTCAATACTCTGATTTTCATCTTCAACTTGCTGACGAACTTCTGATTCTTCTTTGATCAGACTTTCTTCACTTTTCTTGACCTGTTCCAGGCGGGTTTCACGGGCATTAATCTGTGCCTGTAATTCGGCATGTTGCTGATGAATCTGATTTTGCTCTGCCTGCAAATGTTCACGCTGTTGTTCGGTTTGCTGTAACAGTTCACGACCGGCAGCCAGTTGCTCTGCTACCGTTTGCAGACGTTGCTGTTGCATCTCTGCCTGCTCTTTTAAAACTTCAATTTCTTTTTCACGCGCCACAATACCGGATTTGGCATCACTGTCTTTTGCCACACGTAACCAGTTATGACCTAACCAGATACCGTCTTTAGTGATAATAGACTGGCCTTCAGAGAGCTGCCCGCGTTGTGCCATGGCGCTGTTTAAGTCGGCGGCAATGCGCACATTATTAAGCAAATGACTGAGGTCCAGTTCGCTTTGTACTTTTGCAGCCAGCCATTCGGCACCGGCGTTATTTTCTGAGGCGGATGCGGTTTCGATAAAACTGACCCGGCCCGATTCAAAACTCCCCAGCACTTGATTAACCGAATCCAGATTATCAATACAGACCGCCTGCAAATATTGCCCCAGTACGGTTTCTACCGCCGTATCCCAGCCATCATCAACCCGCAAATGCTCAACCAAGCGACTATTTTCCGAGAGTTTGTGACCTTCAAGCCAGTCGACTACTTTACTATCTTGCTTACCTAAGGCGGCTTTTTGCAAGGCTTCCAGAGAGGTCAGTGTACCCTGTGTATCATTTAATTCGTGGCGTGCCAGATCCTGCTGTTGCTGTAAAGTAGCATTGGTTTCACGCACCTGTGTCAGCTCTTCCATGACGCTTTCACGCCGCACTGACAGTTCTGCTTTTACCGCCGCTACAGCGGTCAATTCGGTTTTCTGGGCAGCCAGTTTGGCTTCAGATTCGTTACTGTTTAAATTTTTCTTTTGTTCTTCAATGCGCTGCAATCGGGTCTGCATTTGCTGAATATGACGCTCCAGCTGCTCCATACGGTTGCGTTCAACTTGGGCTACCTGAGCCGGTTCGGCAGAACGACGGTTGTAATCTTCCCAGTCATTTTGCAAGGTATTCATCGACTCTTCGGCTTCTTGCATCACCGCATTGTCGACTTCCTGCTGTTCCCGGCGCATTTCCAGCTCGGGTTCAGATTCTTCTAATTGTGCTCGCGACAGTTCTAACTGTTCTTGATCCTGTTGCAATGTACGTTCAGCTTCATTCAGCGACTGCTCAAGACTTTGTAATTCCTGCAGCTGGCGCTGATGCATTTCTTTCTGGTGCTGAATAGACTGTTCACGGCGGGAGATGTCTGCGCCCAGACCATAGTAACGACCCTGCACTTCATTTAATGAATCATTCGCTTCATGCTGGTGCGAGCGTTGTTCTTCAATCGTACTTTCAGTGGCTCGCTGATCTGCAATCACCGCTTCAAGACTGGTTTCATATTCTTTAATGGTCAGTTCACGCTGATCAACTTCACGCTGTAAATCTACCCAGCGTAAATACAGCAGTTCAGACTTTAACTGACGTTCTTGTACTTTAAACTCTTTGTATCGTTCTGCGGTGCGAGACTGACGCTGCAGATGTGACAGTTGTTTTTCGATTTCTTCACGCAGATCATTTAATCGATCAAGGTTTTCACGGGTGTGACGGATACGGGTTTCGGTCTCACGACGGCGTTCTTTGTATTTAGAAATCCCAGCGGCTTCTTCGAGAAACACCCGAAGCTCTTCCGGTTTGGCATCAATCAGGCGTGAGATCATGCCCTGCTCGATAATGGCGTAGCTACGCGGCCCTAAGCCTGTTCCAAGGAAAAGGTCTGCCACATCACGGCGACGACAACGCGTACCATTGAGATAATACTTAGAGGTGCCATCACGGCTCAGTGTACGTTTAACAGAAATTTCGTTATAACCGGCAAACTCGCCTTCCAGTGTGCGGTCGCTATTATCAAAGACCAGCTCAACCGATGCCATGCCAACCGGCTTGCGTGTAGCTGAGCCACTGAAGATAACATCATCCATTGATGCGCCACGTAAATGCTTGGCCGATGACTCCCCCATTACCCAGCGAACCGCATCAATGGTATTGGATTTACCACAGCCATTGGGACCGACTATCGCGCCCAGATTACTTGGCAGATTGATCGTGGTGGCGTCAACAAAGGATTTAAAGCCGGCCATCTTAATTGTACTTAAACGCATAACAACAAATTTCCCGCATAAACCCGCCGCTGGTTTTATCCATTAAAACCGGGTCTACATCATAATTATCAATATCAATTGGTGGAATATTCGGCCTGGCTGATTAAAAAATGATCAGCACTAACACAGACAGCTGATCACAGCTTCAGCAGGCACGAAGGTTTCACATTATATACGAGGCAGTGGCTTGCATGAAATTTATTTAACATATTAGAAAAGACTTTAATTGTAGAAAAATCATACACTTGAAATATCTACCGGTTTTTTTATAAAATAAATACCCGGTCTTTATCTGTTGCTATAAGAAAACTATTTGTCCGCTCTGATAATGCTATAATAGGCCGCTTTTACCCAACAAATGAGTGCATCATGTCTAGCAAACCATCAAAAGATCTGGAAACATTCGACAACCCTAATCCTGGACGTGATTACACGATTCGTATCGATGTGCCGGAGTTCACCTGTCTATGCCCGAAAACTGGCCAGCCTGACTTTGCCACTATTCACATCGAATACATTCCGTCTGCAAAGTGTGTCGAGCTGAAAGCACTGAAAATGTACATGTGGTCTTTTCGCGATGAAGGCGCTTTTCACGAAGCCGTTACCAACCAGATTCTTGATGACCTGGTGGCAGTTACTGAACCCAACTTTATGCGTATAACGGCAGAGTTTTATGTGCGCGGCGGCATTTATACCACTGTGGTAGCTGATCACAGAAATCCAGACTGGAGTATTCCGGACATCGTCACACTGCCTTAAATGCATTCTGAAAAAACCTTTATCGGGATTGATCTTGGCACCTCGGGATGCAGAGCCTGCCTGATTGATTGCAATGAAAAACTTTTAAAAGAAGTTCGAGCCGATTTTCCAGAACCGTTGATTCACGGTGCCGAAGTCGAGCAAGATGCCGACCTCTGGTGGCCAGTGGTCAGCCAGGTATTGCAGCAACTGTGTCAGCACCCCGCTGCCAGCACGCTGGCTGCTATCTCGGTTGATGGCACCTCGTCAACGGTAGTACTGACAGACCAGAACTACCGGCCACTGGCACCGGCACTGATGTATAACGACAGCAGAGCCAGTGCCGAAGCGGAACTGCTTAAATCAATTGCTCCTGAGCAAGCCGGTGCGGTTCATGGGGCCAGCTCCAGCCTGAGTAAATTACTCTGGCTGATAAAGCAGCACCCGCAACAGCAAGCCGCAACAAAAAAAATACTGCATCAGGCCGATTTCATAAGCGGCCAGCTCAGTGGTCGCTTTATCAGTGATTACAATAACTGCCTGAAAACCGGTTTTGACCCGCAAACCAAATCCTGGCCATCGTGGCTATGGCAACTGAATATACCCACCAATATGCTACCCGAGGTCGTCGCTCCCGGCACGGTTACCGGACAGTTGACGCCAGCCAATCGAAAACACTTCGGCCTAGAACACGAGGTCAGTATCGTCGCCGGCACCACGGATTCGATTGCCGGCTTTCTGGCAACAGGTGCTACAGAAATCGGTGATGCCGTCAGCTCACTTGGCAGCACACTGGCGATTAAAATTCTTAGCGAGCATCCTATTAACTCCGCCGAACAAGGTGTTTATAGCCACCGCATTAATGCTGCCTGGCTGGCCGGTGGCGCATCCAATACCGGCGGCACTGTTTTAAGACAGTTTTTTAATGATGCCGAACTGCAAACACTCAGCGAAGGCCTTTCATTTAAGCAGGCGACCGGACTGGCCTATTACCCATTGCCGAAAACAGGCGAACGCTTCCCGCATAATGACCCGCATAAGCAGCCCTGTCTGACACCACAACCTGAGGACAAGCAGGTATTTTTACAGGCCATACTGGAAGCTCTTACCGCTGTTGAAAAACAAAGCTACGATGTACTGAAAGCAAAAGGTGCTCCCGTTATAAAACGACTGTTTACTATAGGCGGCGGCAGTAAAAATAAAAAATGGATGCAATATCGCGCCAAACAACTTGACTCAGAAGTCATCATTCCCGACCATACAGAAGCCTGTTATGGCAGCGCACTGCTGGCAAAACAGGGTTATTTAGCAGACACCGACACATCCGATCCCAAAGGGTAACTCAGCACCATGATCAACACATTCAGCAACCATTTTTTCAGCGTCTTCAAATCGATCACTATATTATTTAAACCTGAATTACGACGTTACGTTGTTTTACCGCTGCTCATTAACGTCAGTTTATTTTCTTTTACCCTCTATTATATCTTTAGCGGATTCAGCAACTGGATGGACAGTCTGTTACCCGCCTGGCTCGACTGGCTTAACTGGATTATCCTGCCATTATTTTCGCTGACTATTCTGATCAGCGTTTTTTACAGCTTTACCATTATCGGCAACATCATTGCTGCACCGTTCAACAGTTTATTATCTGAAAAATACCAACAGTTATTAACAGGCCATATCGAAACAGATGATGACGAAAGCATAATACAGCTGCTCAGCAGAACACTCAGCGCAGAGCTAAAAAAACTCAGTTACATTATCTTATGGCTGATCCCACTGCTTATTATCACTGTCATTCCATTCATTAATTTGATCTCACCATTTTTATGGATAGTGTTTGCAATCTGGATGCTATCACTTGAGTATCTGGACTACCCGATGGCAAATCACAACCTGCGCTTTCCACAGGTCAGACAGACGGCACACCAGCAAAAAAGCATGACCCTGGGCTTAGGCAGCGGACTTTTTATCCTCACCAGTATTCCGCTGCTTAATTTTATCGCGATTCCAGCCGGTGTTATTGCAGCAACAAAAGCCTATAGCGACATTACCGGCAAAAAAGACTAAAGAGACACCGTATATGGAAAACAGAATAACTGACCTCGAAATCAAACTGATGCACGCAGAATCAACTATTGAGAGTCTCAACAGCACTGCATTTGCACAACAAAAACAAATCGATGATTTAGTTCGCCGTGTCGAATTAATGCAGGATTATATTAAAAGCATGGGAAAACAAATGAGCCAGATAGCGGATGTAGGTGAAGAAGCACCACCTCCGCATTATTGATGAATTGCCCTGGTATTATGAACACCTGATAAAATTTTATACAACAGCAGCAATACTAATCTAGAAACAGAGCCGGTGATTGATTAGAACTGAAAAAACAGGCTTGATTTCGACCCGTATTCTCACGCAGCATTAGCAACAACTAATACACAATACAGTTATCTAATTTTTACTGATGACTCAGTATATTTCCTGTGGTATATTTTTTGACACAAAATTATTTAACAAGGAACGCAGTATATGAATTTTCTTAAAAAAGTACTTTTCATCTTAATATTCTCAGGCAGTATGATGCTATTAAATGGTTGTTCCGATCCGGTATCAACTACCTCGTGCGATGGAAGCCTTTCCTGCCCTAATTACTCAACCAATATCAACACATGCTGCAGTAACAACTCATGCTGGTATGAAGCCAATGGCAACACCTTTACTTGCAACAGTCAGTATGATTGCTACTCAGCAGCACAAGGTGTGACCAGTTATTGCAACGCAGCAGACACCGATGGCCTTGCAACTGACTTGTCGCTTGAAAAAGCCAAGAACGTTAAATTGAATATGGACTTGGATGCCGTCTACAAATCTATTTTAGAATAAGACTATTTGATAGTTTTATTTAAATATAGCTAATATTAAAAAGCCAGCCTGTATAACACGCTGGCTTTTTTTATATTTTAAAAAATAAACCCAGTCAACCATTACTCAGTCACTTTCCAATAGCATCTTATCACTGAAGACAAAACCTCAGGCAACACCCAGAAACGCTAGTCCTGCCATATTGAAATAATTTATTCCACCTGCTGTATTGATCAAGTACCTATACGCCGCTCGTATCAGAGACACAGATAAGCGCTATTAACACTTGAAATAAAAGGGCTATCGATTTAGTCTTTCTGGATAATAAAAAACCACCTGTTCAGAGAGGAACTTTAATGACAAACAGCGCACCTGAATCCATGCCTGAACCATCAGAACTTCCATTTGTCGCACCCTGCCGCCAACTCACGATGAACGCGCCCTTACGCTGGCTCAAGCTGGGCTGGCAGGATATTAAGACCGCCCCTCAACCAAGCCTGACCTATGGTACGCTAATGCTGATATTCAGTTATCTGGTCGGTTTTATCGCCTGGGAGTTTGGCAGCTTTTATATGCTGATGAGTCTTGTTTCAGGTTTTATTTTTCTCGGTCCTATTTTAGCTATAGGCCTTTACTCTATCAGCTGCCAGATTCAGATCGGACTAAAACCAATTCTTGGTTATTGTATCCGTGAAGGTAAACGGCATTTAAGCAATGAGGCCTTTTTTGCTATTTTATTATTGATTGTTTTACTGGTATGGGCCAGAGCAACCTCAATTGTGCACGTTTTTTTTCCGATGGATTCCGATCCTAACTGGGAAGACCTGATTCTGTTTTTATCAATCATCAGTGTTGTCGGCACCATTTTTGCCGGTTTTATTTTCTGTTTCAGTGCTTTTTCGCTGCCAATGATCATGGATCGCAAGGTGGATATGATTACCGCCGGTATCAGCAGCTTTAACGCAGTCATGAATAATAAACTGGTCATGCTGTTCTGGGCCTTTTTAATTGTCTCAAGTATTGCACTGAGTTTTTTAACCGGGTTATTAGGCCTTGTGATTTTATTGCCCTTAATCGGTCATGCAACATGGCATGCTTATCAGGAAACTATCGATGCGTCTGCCTGGCCTAAACATGACTGACATTGATAAATATTCATTCATCAGAAGAACTTAAATATAATCAGAGAAATAATCACAGATTCGCTCAGGCAACCAGTAATGAGGCCTGAGCAATGAACCGCTGACAAAACCAACATGCCCACCGTAACGACTCACTTCCAAAGTGACACCACTGCCTAACTCTGCTTCGCCTGGAATAACATCCGCAGTCATAAACGGATCATCTGTCGCCTGTATTGCCAGCGTGGGTTTTGTAATCAGTTTCAGATACTGCCTTGCACTACTTTTTTCATAATAATTTTTCGCCGTTCCAAAGCCGTGCACCGGTGCCGTGAAGGCCTCATCAAACTGCCAGAATGTTTTTAATTTACGAGCCTTTTGTTTTGGTAAATTAATCAGATTGACTAAATCATGTTGCTGATATTTTTTGAGTAAACCACTGACCAGACGCTTCATTAAATGCTTTTGATATATTTTAGAAAAGCCCTGATCAATTCTGTCCGCACATTTATCCAGCTCTATCGGCGCGCACACTGAAACCGCGGCTTTTAGTGGTGACTGATCAGCATATTCTGCCTGCAATTTAAGCAACATATTCCCACCCAGCGAATAACCAATCGCCAGTAATGGCACAGTCGGAAACTGTTTCTGCAAGTATTCGAGCAGGAATTTTGCATCTGCCGTATCACCGCTGTGATAGGCACGTGGTAGATTATTTGCACGTCCGGAGCAGCCGCGAAAATGCATCAGCACAGCATTTATATTGCGTTTTTCCAGTGCTTGCATAATGTGCTGTGCATAGGGTGAATTGATCGAACCTTCCAGACCATGAAAAACAACCGCCAATGGTCGTTTATCATGAGTGTCAGGCGGCTGATTCCAGCACAGGTCTACAAAGTCTGAGTCAGACAATGTCAGCTTTTGCCAGAAATAGTGTTTGGTGTTTTTTTTCTGCAGCAGTGTCGGTAAAAGTGTCTGCAGGTGACAGTGAGTTAAACCGCGAGCCGGTTTGAAGGCGCTTTCTATAATCAAGTAACTACCTTATCCTCTGGTATCAGCTTTCATCCTGCTTGTCATAGACTGACATAATGGCTTTAAGTTCTGTCAGCACAAACTGTTTTTGTTCTTCTTGCAGATATACTAATTCAGAAATAGTTTGTTTATTTTCAAGCTGAACGATCACTTTCCTTACCGCAGTACAACCCTGCGCGCAGATAAACTCAATACATTCATTACTTGTTTTTAATTCAGGCATAATCAGTTCAGTATTGTATCAGGATTATATGGTCCATTATTGTCCAAACCAGAAGGCTAAATCCTTTTCAAGAAATTCATCATACGGTATATAGTGAGAGCCATCGCAGGAAAATGTTAAGCCCACCATGCCATTAAATATATTTAAGGAACCTGAACGCAGGTAGATATTCTCATCGGCATATCGAAGCGCTTTCATGGTAGTAAAAATTGCTTCGATTTTATCTTCCGGCACGATTGCATCAGCAGGGTATGCATGAACAGGATATGCAAAACAAATATCCGGATCCAGCAATGTCTTGTAATCCAGCAAACGATAGCGGTACGGATCATTAACCAGCCAGATGGTAGCCCGGCTCGATGAGAAATGTATTTTACCATGAAATATACCGTGCTCAGTAATCAACTCCCGCATTAATGAAAAAATATCATCAATATTCTTGTCCAGCACACTGTCAGCACGGGTTTGAGAGAACAGACTGCGTCTTATCGCAGGATCACCTTTAATTTGTTGCCAGGTAGTTGGTTCCTGATAGAGCTCACGGGTCAGGGGTAAATTCCGCAAATCGAAGTCAGCGCCAATAAAGCCTAATGTTTTATCCTTAAAACTGACTTTTTGTATCGCGGTAATCGACGGTCTTCTGGCTCCCAGACTGATATAGGATTCGGACAAAATACAACCATAAGCCGGTACTACAGCAGACAGATAAGGACGACTGGAACGGTCACGACCGTAATGCTCAGTGAGAACACCTTCATGACTGGCGTTATCACAAATTTGCAGGCCATTGGTGTCCAGCGCATACAAATACTTACAATAAGGCAGCTCATTAATCATTGTCATTAACAACTGATTCATCAGTTGCCTGTCAGGCCAGACCGCTGCACATTCCTGAGCCAGCTCATCCAATGGTGTACTGATCATACCGACCAGGGCGTCACGCTGACGATCAATTTGTCGCTGGAGATCACTATTCATGCGGCTAATATAGACCAATAACTAGAACATTAGTATCCTTTAATGAATAAATAGATGAACTCTCAGCCAGTATTTTTCTGAAAACCTTTAATTAAAAACCTACCTGGATGCAGTCTGCAAAGTATTTCCGCTTCGACTGGCAGAGCAGTGTTTGTCATTAGCGCCAGAATGATGTCGGCCGCCAGAAAACAACTGGTCAGGCCACGCGAACCATGACCGGCATTGATGAACAATCCATCATGATAAGTCGCCATCGGATATGACGAAGCTCTCCGGCCTCTGGCAAGATCGGCATAATGTTGTTGATAAAAAGCCTGATCCACAACGGCTCCGATCACTGGCAGGCGATCAGTTGTCATTGCCCGGACTGATGCACGACCCTTGACCGGCAGCTCGGTACCCAGTTCTGACTGATGCGTTGGTGCCAGCGCGCGGCTAAATTGTTGCCAGTTAAAGCCATGATCCCGCTCAGTAAGCGAACTGGCGGTTTCACCTCGGTTAAAGCTGGCACCAATCAGCAACTGTTGCTGATCCAACGGAATCGCATATCCACGATCACATATCACGGTTTTAAGTTTTCCAGCCAGTTCAGTATTTTTCAGATAGCTGATCTGCCCCCTGACCGGCTGCAAATTAACCGCAGCGGTTTGCTGGAAGCGATTTGCCGTTTCCGCATTACAAATAACCACGCTTTGTGTATAAAAATCTCCGTTACTGCTTAACACTTTCCAGCCACGATTATCCGATTCAAGCGCTGTCACCGTAGTATCAAAGACAAAATCAATCTGATTTTTAAAACGCTCATAGATACCCGTACAAAGTTTTTTTGGACTGATATAACCGCCTTGCTGCAACCATACGGCAGCTTTGCTGGTTGCTAAACCAGCCAGCTTTTTAACCGCATCTGGCGTCAGCGGTTTAAGCGACGACGATGGCCAGTGATTTGAAAATAATTCAGCCTCATCGTCTAACTGTAAAACGCCAGATGCCTGCCAGCCGCAATCCAAGCCCTGACTTTCTAACTGCGATATTTTTCTGAGTGCTAGAAAAAATGCCTGCCAGTAAAATCGGGCTTCTAGCGTTTGCTGTTTATCCAGTCGCGGCATCAGCACTCCTGCCGGATTACCCGATGCGCCGGCAGCCACTGAATCAGCCTGCTCTATCAGTGTCACCTGCCAGCCATTTTCAGATAAAGCCGCTGCGGTGGTCAAGCCTGCAACACCAGCACCGATAACCAAAACCTGCTTGTTTTTTTCATCGAAATCTGGATAACGGTACCAGGGCAACAGCAGGTTATCAGCTGTAGAGGACTGCAACCTGCCACTTAGCATATGACGTTTATTGCCATACGCATCGATTTTTTTCATCTCAAAGCCGGCATCTTGCAGGCCTCTGCGCACATCACCGACAGCGGTAAACGTACTTAAGGTAGCGCCAGGTTTCAACAGACGTGTCAGCTGTTTAAACAGCGCCGGACTCCACATGGATTTATTTTTTGAGGGCGCAAATCCATCCAGATAACAGGCATCGGCTTTTGCCATCAGTGTTGATAATTGCTCGCAGGCATCACCGAGCAACAACAACAATTTAATACGGCCACTATATAAAGAGATTGAATGCAGGCCACTGAGCATAGGCGGGTATTGATTAACCAGTGCCTGAATAAAAGGCTTAAACTGCGGCCAGTTGGCTTGTTGCCGGGAAAAATCATCTTCTGAAAGCGGGTGTTTTTCAACCGATATATACGTCAGAACAGCATCATCGGCAGCTGTTTTTAACCACAGATCGATACTGCAGAAAAAATTCAGCCCAGTGCCAAAACCCGTTTCAAGAATGCAAAACTGACTTTTTCCCTGCCAGGCATGTGGCAGATTATTTTGCTTTAAAAACACATATTCGGTTTCAGCTATGCCATCGTCACTAGAAAAATAGATATCATCATATTGCCGGCTTACCGGTGTTTTATCCTGCCAGTCAATCAGCGCCGGGCTGACCGCTTTAAGCCGGTTTTTGTGTGCATCAGTCATGAATGCAATTATACTATCAGTATCCATCTCATGTGCTTGTTCAGGAGTTTTGATATGAAAATTAGTGACATGAAAAATATGCAACCTGAATATACCGAAATGCTGGCCCGCACAGGCATTCATACAAAAGATGATCTTGAACAAAAAGGTGCCGTAGATACCTATCTGCTGTTAAATAAGCAAGGCCAGATCGCTGACCTGAAGATGCTGTACGCACTTGAATCTGCCTTACTCGATATCAGTGTCAGCCAGCTGGGCAACGATATTAAACAACATCTACAATCTGCCATTAAAGCACCCAAGCTATAAACCCGGCGCAGTGAACAGTCGGCCTCTTTTCATCTAAAAATAATCATTACTATGCCAGCAGAACTCAGACAGGCTTATCGCCATTGTCAAAAAATAGCCCGCAAACACTATGAAAATTTTCCAGTCGCCTCTTTTGTACTGCCTTCAGAAATCCGCTCTGCAGTCAGTGTTATTTATGTTTTTGCCAGAACAGCCGATGACCTGGCTGACGAAGGTAATTTAACTGACGATGAACGATTAACACAGCTTACACAAATGGAAAGTGCGCTTGAGAATACAATCAAGGGCGCTATTCCGCAGGATTATCTGTACATTGCTTTAGCCGATGTTATGGCACGTTATGAAATACCGGCACAACTGCTGCTTGACTTGATCTCTGCCTTTAAACAAGATGTCAAAATAAAGCGTTACCAGCATTTCGGCGAACTAATGGACTATTGTCGCCGCTCAGCCAACCCGGTTGGCCGAATAATGCTGTATTTATTTAATCAGGCTTCAGTTAAAAATCTCGCTTTATCCGATGGTATATGCAGCGCTCTGCAGCTGATTAATTTTTATCAGGATCTGTCACAGGACTATGAAGAACTAAAGCGCATCTATATCCCCGAGCAGGATATGCAAACGCATGGCGTCAGCGAAGCGCATTTTGCCGCCGCCCTTTCCGACGATAAAATGCAACAGCTGATGCAGAGCCAATATGACAAAGCTGACAAGCTGTTACGCGCAGGCAGCTGGCTGGGCAAGCGACTGCATGGACGAGCCGGTTTTGAAATCCGCCTGATTATCGCTGCCGGCTTCAAGGTGCTACAAAAGCTTCGGCAGCAGGATAATGTCTTCAGCCGGCCTCGTTTAAAGATCCACGATTATATCTGGATTTTCTGGAAAGCCCTGCGCAAAAAATAAACACCCTATACGTGACACTCGCCTGAGACCGGCTGGCATAGTATCATTCAGATTAATTCAGCCGCCAAGACAGTCAATGACACCTGATCAATATTGCCAGGAAAAAACCGCAAAAAGCGGCTCCAGCTTCTATTATAGCTTCCTGTTTCTGCCCGAACAAAAACGCAAAGCCATCATGGCACTATATGCCTTTTGCCGTGAAGTCGATGATGTGGTCGATGAAATTCACGAAGAACAGGTTGCCCGAGTCAAGCTTAACTGGTGGCGTGACGAGGTCCAGCGAATTTTCCATGGTGTGCCGCAGCATCCTGTCGGACTGGCTTTAAAACCACAGCTTGAAAACTTCCGGCTCGACGAAAAATATTTTTACGATATTATTGATGGCATGCAGATGGATCTCGACTTCAACCATTACCTCAGCTTTAATGATTTATCCGGTTACTGTTACCGGGCAGCCAGCGCGGTCGGCTTACTGACGGTTGAAATATTTGGTTACAGCAATAAACTGACATTACGTTATGCACATGATCTTGGCATGGCTTTTCAGCTGACCAATATTTTACGCGACGTAAGAGAAGACGCACGTCGCCACCGGGTATATATCCCCGAAGATGAATGCCGCCAGTTTAATGTGACCACAGCTGATTTCTTACAGGCTAAAACACCGGACAATGTTAGGGAACTGTTCAAATTTCAGGCCGACCGAGCCAGAAAATTTTATCAACAAGCACTACAACATTTACCTGATGAAGACCGCTACAATCAGCGTAGCGGCATTATCATGAAATCCATTTATGAAAGTTTATTGGATGAAATCGAACTCGATGGTTTTCGGGTTCTTGAACATCAGATTAAACTGACGCCATTACGAAAAATCTGGCTGGCGTGGCAAACAGCACGCAAAGAAAAGAAGCGTCATAAGAAACTGAGAAAAGCCCATGGATAATAAACAGCCTGCCAACAAACCGGTTATTATCATCGGTGCCGGCTGGGCCGGACTGGCAACGGCCTGCTTTCTGGCTGAAAAAAACATTCCTGTCACCCTGGTTGAGTCAGCCAAACAACTGGGCGGGCGGGCGCGCCAGACTTCAAGCCGGACACAGGTACTGGATAATGGCCAGCATTTGATGCTGGGAGCATACAGCGAATTACTGGACTTACTTAAATTAATCGGTGTTAATGAAGGCGATGTTTTTAAAAGAAAACATCAGCACCTGAACTTGTTGAACGGACAGAACCTACAGCCACTGATTAATTTAAAATTGCCGGCGCTACCCAGACCCTTTAACCTTCTGTTCGGGCTGCTGTTTTGCAAAGGCCTGAGTTTAAAAGAAAAGATAAGCGTTCTGTACCGCTTTGACCGTTTATTAAAAAAGCCAATCAGCGCCGATCAAGATTGCAGCGTTAAACAGTGGCTAAGCGATGCCAGACTGCCACCCGCCTATCTTACCTTACTCAATGCCTTATGCCTGGCAGCTATGAATACGCCAGCCGATAAAGCCTCAGCCCTGAGTTTTCGGCATGTTTTAAATGAAACCTTTAATGGTAAAAAAGGCAGCACCGATTTATTAATCCCGTCCGTTAATTTAGCTCAGGTACTGCCAGCACCCGCAAATTTGTATCTGAATACTCACCATGCCAGCGTCTTAGAATCCACAAAAGTTATTTCACTGCAATCAGATAACAATATCATTTCACAGGTTGTCAGCGAACAGCAAGACTTGAATGCCAGTGCCGTTGTACTGGCAACACCGGCTCATATCAGCCGTTCATTATTAAAACCACTGATAGAATGTAACGAGCTTTGCCACCACCTTGATCAGTTTCGCTACGAGCCAATTACGACCGTGTATCTTCGATATAACGACAGCTGCCAGATTCCTGACGAGATGATTGGCCTCACTGAGACCCTATCTGAATGGGTTTTTGACCGCCGCGTCTGTGATCAGCCAGGCATGATAGCCGTTGTCATCAGCAGTCAGGGCCGGCATATGGAGCTTGATAATAAAGAGCTTAGCCTTATTATCCGAAATGAACTGGCCGTTATCTTCCCAGACTGGCCGCTGCCCAATGCAAGCTGGGTTATTCGGGAAAAGCGCGCCACTTTTTCCTGCACAGCTGATGTTAACCGGCACCGCCCTGGCGTCATAACCCCGTATCAAAACCTGTTTTTATCAGGCGACTATCTAGCCACCGATGCACTGTATTTACCTGCTACTTTAGAAACGGCTGTACGTAACGCTAAAGCTTGCGCGCAAGAAGTGTTAAACTATCTGACTCAACAAACGCCACTTTAATTTACTGTTAGAAAGTATCTGCTATGTCATATTCCGCGAACAAAGACCTTCTCAAAGATCAAATTATCCTGGTCACTGGTGCCAGTGATGGTATCGGCAAAGCCGCCGCAAAAAACTATGCAGCACACGGCGCTACGGTGATACTGGTTGCTAAAAACCAGCAGAGCCTAGATGCTGTCTATGATGAAATAGAAGCCGCCGGTGGCCCGCAGCCCGCGGTGCTGGCAATCGACTTTGAAACAGCCAGCCCCGAAAGCTACGAAAACCTAGCCGCCTTAGTCGATAATGAATTCGGCCGGCTTGATGGCCTGTTGCTTAATGCCGGCTGGCTCGGGCACAGCGCACCAGTTGCGCAATATGATATAGAAAGCTGGTTTAAAGTTATGCAGATTAATCTGAATGCACCTTTTTTACTTACCCGCGCCCTGCTGCCGCTATTAAATAAGTCGGCTGCCGCGTCGATTGTCTTTACTCTAGATGAAAAAGACAGCGCTTATTGGGGTGCCTATGGCGTTTCCAAATCTGCTCTCAGCAGTTTTATGAAAATTCTTGCCGATGAACTTGAGTCTGAGAGTAACCCGATCCGTGTCAATGCCATTAAACCGGATAAAGTTCGCACCAAACTCTATATGCGAGCTTATCCCGGTCAGGATCCTAACGAGATACCACAAGCCGACTCAATCATGGAGCAATATCTCTACCTGATGGCTGCCGATAGTCGCGACAGCCATGGTTTAATTATCAATTTATAAGCCATCAAACAGTACACAATTACCGGTAAATACCCAATAATTGGACAACTGAACACCACTGCATGCTCTTTAAATGCGCCGTTAATACTATCTAGTAACTCGTTGTGACGAATTGCCCCCTGTTCGATTACGAGCTTTTTCTGATGAACAGCTAGTCGCCGCGTTAAACCAAGAAATTACTGATGACAGTGCTTTATTACAGCGCAGACGCGTACCAGCATCGATACTAAAAAACACTGGACTACTAAAAAACACTGGACAGCCATCCCATTTTCAAATATAAATAACTGACCGGTCAGTTATTTATTAAAGCTTATGATATTAAAATGCAAAGAACACCAGTGCCGCTGGCATCGCAGAAAAGAAGCGCGACCTGAAGAAATTCTTGACGCCGCTTTAGACCTGTTCACTGAAAAAGGCTTTAATGCGACCCGGATGGTTGATGTCGCAAAACAGGCCGGCGTTTCTAAAGGTACACTTTACCTGTATTTTGAAAGCAAAGAGCTGCTCTTACAGGAACTGGTGAGAACCATGATCAGCCCGATGGTTGATGAGGCCGAAGAAGTTATTAATCAGTTTCAGGGAAATTCAGCCGAACTGTTGGACACAATGGTAACTGGCTGGTGGGAAAGCTTCTGGCACAACAAACTATCAGCCATTCCAAAACTGATTGTATCGGAGGCCGGTAATTTTCCTGATCTGGCTGAATTTTATGTTGATACCATCGTTAAAAGAGTGCGCGGCTTGTTTGAAAAAATTATTCAGCAAGGCATTTCAGCCGGCGAATTCAACCCGGTTAACCATAAAGAAGCAGCCCGCTTACTGATGGCACCAGTGATCCAGGCCAGCATCTGGAAATTTTCATTAAAACCTTTTGATGATGATTTTGATGAGAAATCGTATATCAAACTCCACCTCAGTATATTTTTAAACGGTTTAAAAAGGGACGAAAAGAATGCAAAGTAAAGCACTGCTAGCGATAGCAATCGGCCTCTCTGCGAGCTCTCCGCTGCATGCTGAAACCATCAGTATTGATCAGTTATTGCAAAAGGTTATCAACCACTATCCGGCAATAAAAACGGCCTACTTTGAAGTCGCTAAAGCCCGTCAGGACAGTCTGAAAATTGAAGGCCAGTTAGGCTGGCAACTTGCCGCGCAGACCGGCTATGCAAAAGAGGTATCCTTATTTGGTGTACCGGTTGAGCAGATATCGATGGGGGGTAGTCTGAGGAGAAAACTCGAATCAGGCGACCGGGTTACTTTATCGGCCAATATTGCCAATGACGATGCTGATTCAGCATTTGCCGGTTTACCCAACCCTTCCACCTCCAGCAACTTAAAACTGGAATACACTATGCCACTGGGTAAAGCGGCCGGAAACCTTGATTACACCACGGCCATCAGTAGTGCCAGAGCCGGCGTTGATATTAAAACCGCAGAACAAAAATTATTGCTGGAGAAGATGGCCGGGCAAGTCATTACGCTTTATCTGTCAGCATTGAATACCCGACAACGCATTGATAATACACAAGCTGCTATCAAACGCACTGAAAAATTAAGCCAGTTTATCAATGATCGTTTAAAGCTTGGAATTGCCGAGGATAAAGATCAGTTACAAACAGATGCCCAGTTACAAAGTCAGAAAGCACAACTGTCGTTGCTTCAGCTTGCATGGACACAGCAGCTGATCAGCATTAACCGTTTAAGCGGCAACCCATGGGATCATCAGTTAACGCTGAGTTTTCCAGAACTAGCAATAAATGATTCTGCTTCAGTAGACAAGCTGCTGACAGTTGTAAAAAACAACAGCCCTGCTTTGACACAAATTGACAGTCTGATTTCTATTGCGGACAGCCAGATAAAACTGCAGCGCCAGAACACCAAAAGCAATCTTGATCTGCAGTTTTTTATAGGCAATAAAACCAGCGAAGGTGAAATTCAGCCAAACAGCAGTGTCAGTAATTCTGATACGGTAGCCGGGATCAATCTTGCCTTTAGTCAGGCGCTTGATCAGTCAGCCGACAAGGCAGCACTGTATCAGGCACAGTTAAACCGGGGGCTGCAATTACAGAACAAAAAACAACTGCTGGAGAACCTGCATTATGATCTGGCCAGTGTGTTAGCCGAGACAGCAGCTCTTAAGCACTCAATCTCTGCCTATAAAAACAGCCAGGTTGCTGAAAAGAAAATGCTGCTCGATGCAGAACAGCGCTATAAAAGTGGCCGCATCGATATCGATCAGCTATTGCAGTTTGAGAATCAGTTGTCTGCAACCGATTTGACATTAAATATTCAGAAGATGGAACTGCAGCAACGACTGCTCAGGTTGTCATTACTCACAGGGCAAATCTGGAAAAAAATCAAACTCCCCGCCTTTGACCTGAAAAACGATGACAGCTTCATCGAGGAAGTATTATGAAAAAGCTAATGGACTTTTTAATTGACCGGAGTCTGGTGGTAAACCTGGTTTCAGTATTCCTGCTGGTTATGGGCAGTTTTGCAATATTCACCATTAACCGGGAAGCGTTTCCAAACGTCAATCTGGATCAGGTTCAGGTGAATGCCGTGTATCCCGGTGCGTCTCCCAAAGAAGTAGAGTTACTGGTTATAACACCGATCGAACAGGAACTTAAAAGCATCAATGGCATTGATAAAATGATCTCAATGTCGTTCCCGGGATCAGGACGCATTATTCTGGAAGTGGATCCGGGAGCCAGTAATCGCGATCAGATTGCCAATGATATTTCACTGGCCGTTAGCCGCGCTAACCTGCCAAATGATTTACCAGCGGATCCTTTTGTACTTGAAGTGGACGGCTCTGTTTTTCCTATTATCAGGATGGCTGTTGCAGCCCCGGTCAGTGAACTGGAATTAAAAAGACTTGGCAATGATATTAAGGATGAACTTTTAAATGTCAGAGGCGTCGCCAAGGTTAATATTCTTGGCGACCGCCGCGCAGAAATACGCATCACGGTTGACCCTGAACGCATGTCAAAACAAAGAGTGTCGATCAGTGATATCAGTAGCAGCATACGAGGCTGGAACCTGAATACGCCAGGTGGAGATATACGCACCCCGGAAGGCCAGAAAATGGTCCGCATTGTTGGTGAGTTTACCAGCGCTAAAGATGCTGGCGAACTGGTACTGCGCTCAACCGCAAGTGGCCACACGCTAAAATTAAAAGATGTAGCAACAATTACAGAGTCACTTGAAAAGCCGAGCGTCACTTACGAGGTCAATGGCAAACCCGCTCTTTCAATGATGATCCTGAAGAAATCGGACGGTGACATTATTGATACGGTTGACCGGGTAAAAGATTATCTGGCCACCATACCGGATCGTTATGGTGCTGAGGTTGAAGTTAAAACCTTTCAGGATTTCTCACGTTTTACCCGGGTACGTCTGGGAGTACTGACTAATAATGGTATGGTCGGTATCTTTCTGGTATTCGTATCACTGATTTTATTTTTACGTTTCTCAGTGGCAATGACGACCACCTGGGGACTGCCTATTGTATTTTTAACCGGATTATTTGTACTGCATGTATCTGGCGTCACATTAAATATGATTTCAATGATGGGTTTTATTATGGTACTGGGCATGCTGGTCGACGATGCAATTATCATTGGTGAAAATATAACTTACCACATGGAAAAAGGGCTGGCTCCTAACGAGGCTGCCAAAAAAGGCGCCTGGGAATTATTCGGCCCGGTGACTGCGACCATACTGACCACGATTGCAGCTTTTATGCCGATGATGTTTATGCCTGGTATTATCGGTAAATTTATTTACGCGATTCCTGTAGTGGTTATCACCTTATTAATTTTATCCTGGCTGGAATCTTTTCTTATTCTTCCAAGTCACGTTGCTCACGTGACTAACCCCAATAAACACCCTAAAGAAAGAGGCTGGTTACTGGCACTTGAGCATGCTTATGTGAGGGTACTCAGAGTTGCTGTTAACCATCGCTGGATAACTGTGGGCTTATCAGTCGCTATGTTGATTGGCTCGTTTATACTGGCAAAGAATATTCCTTTTCAGTTATTTCCTGCCAGTGGTGTTAACGAGTACATCGTACGAGTCACAGCACAACCTGGCACTGACCTGCCGACCATGGAACAGCACTTACGTGAAGTCAATACTGCCATGCGTAAAGAAATGACCATGGAGTATGTGGAAGCCACTTTATCTAAAGCTGGTGATGTTTCTGTCGATCAGGGTGACCCACTGACTCAGCGTGGTAGTCGCTATGGCCAGATTCAGGCTATTTACACACAGTCGGTAACCCGGCCAGATCATGATGCATTAAACGAGATGTTTCATTTATCACAAACGATACCGTCACAATTCCCACAACTGGAAATTGCTTTTTCTGCGATCAAACCGGGGCCGCCTGTAGGCCGTGCACTGGAAGCTGAAATTTCAAGCTACGATGACAAAATCAGCGAACAAGCCGCACAAAAACTGATTGATTATTTAAAAACGATTCCTGGCGTAACAGCAATCGATAGCGGGCTGAAGGCTGGTGACGATGAGTTACATATTATTATGGATCGTCAACTAGCAACCTATGCAGGCGTTAATCTTGCCAATGCATCAAGTCTGATTCGTGCAGCTTCCGGTGGTTTAACTGTGTCATCAGTTCGCCATGGCACTGAAGAAGTTGACGTAACAATACGTTTTCCGGAAACCACGAAAGACCAGTTCAGGCAGTTGCAGGAATTAGAAATTCCAAATAATCGCGGCGGCCTTATTCCTTTAAGTAAAATTTCTGAAATAACCAGTCAGAAAGGCTTAACCACAATCCGTCATAAAAATGGAATACGGATTGTCAATGTAGTGGCAGATATTGATGAGAAAATTATCACCAGTATAAAACTGAATGCGTTGGTTCGTGATCACCAGGATGAATGGCTGAATGGTTATGCCGGCAAAGTTAATGTTGGCTTTGGTGGCGAGGAAGAAAAGAATAAGGAATCAGTAGTCAGCCTGGCTGCAGCCTTTGTCTTTGCACTGGTGGGTATCTTTTTTATTCTGGCAATTCAGTTTAATAATCTGAGTTATCCTCTGATCGTCATGATGGCCATCCCTTTTGGGGCAATTGGTATTATTATCAGTTTTTACCTGCATTCAATATTCTGGAAACCGATGCCATTATCTTTCCTCTCAATGCTGGGTATGATTGCGCTGACGGGCGTGGTTGTGAACAGCTCGCTGATATTGCTGGTATTTATTCAGCGCGCGATTAAAGACGGCATGACAGCAACCGAAGCCATTCTCGAAGCTGGCCGGCGACGTCTGCGTGCTGTACTGTTAACAGCCACCACCACCATTGTAGGTTTGCTGCCTACCGCTTATGGCTGGGGTGGAATGGATCCGTTTGTATCACCAATGGCACTGGCTTTATCATGGGGTCTGGTGTTTGCCACCATCGTTACACTGGTGGCTATACCGGCAATGCTGGCAGCCGGTATGGATGTAGGGGATTATTTCAGGAGGCTGCGTAAACACGCTAACTGAAACCAGTCCAGGTAACCGGCCTAGTTAAATCAGGCCTAGTTAAACCAAGCTAGTTAAATCGACACAGATAAAAACGCCTCAGTCATCAGATGTCTGAGGCGTTTTTTTTAAGCGCAAGCAATGCGACTTATGAGCTTTACGGTCTGAAAATAGCCGCAAAATTTGCGATTAATTCCACAACTGTTTTTTCTACCGATCAGTCATTATCTGAAACAATAACCAAAGCCGAAACCCAGCAACGGAAAATCTGTTTCATCAACCGTGGTCTGTTCAAAACTAATATAACTCAGTGTGCCTGTTTTATAACAACGCCCAAACACAATGCTGGCACCAAAACTGATATCGGTACCCGACTGCTTCACCGATCTTGAAGCTGTATCACCCTGCAAGGTGTAGTCTGCTGCCCAGCTATACATTCCTGCCCGCAACTTCAAACGGGTGTCGTGATCTATAGCAAAAAAATGGTTAGCAGAAAGCACGAAGCCCTGAGCAGTTTGCGGGTGTATTTCCTGAGCAGAGTTTAAAAATGTATCAATATCGACAGCTGTGCCGGTAAAACTTGTTTCGGCCTTACCAAGATCAAGATAAGCAAGTTCAGCAGACCATTCAGAAGAAAAATGATAAGAAGCAAACAGCTGCCATATCAACCTGATCGAACCGGGACTGCTGGCAGTCGCATTCAATCCACTGTTCTCCAGCTGGTTATTTAAACTATCGTCTTGACTGGTACCTGACATGCCCGCCAGACTCATGCCTATCGTCCATTTCTCAGCCTGTAATGACCCGGTAAATATAGAAAGAAGTAAGGCTAGAAAAAATATCTGCTTAAGATTCATTCCTGAATCTTATATTTTTTTCAATAAAATACAATAGCTTCCCTGCCAACAACAGCCATATCAACATATAAACAGCAGCACCACTGCTTTCTACACTAACAGTGATCGCGCTGAGCTGAACCAGTCCACCCGGATCCTGTACACGCTGATCGGCAATCATATCAGCATCATTCGGGCCACCGTCTTCAATCAATAACTGCACACACCAATGCCCTTGTGTCAGGCCGGGTGTATAGGCAGCATCACCTGGTGGCGGGCAATATCCTGATTCACCAGCTGCAGAATAAAGATCATTTTTATCATCGATGACAAAATCCTGCCAGCCAGCTGGCATTAATTTGCGGAAACCAGCGTTGTCAGGTATCGACACTAACTGAGGTAACACAATACGAACCGAGTCACCGGGTGCAGTTAAATCACTAACCACAAAATCATAGATGCCACCGATATTGGGCACACTATCCAGCGGACCGGCTGCAAAGTTTTCAATATCATCCTGACTGATAACTGCCTGCCCCTGCAGACTCTGAAACGCTGTCAGCCCTAAGGCCAGCGATAAACCAGATTCCGTTTCCATGATGTTCTGGTCGGATGACCCACTCAGACCCTGTAAAATATTGCTTGCCGAGATCGCGTCAAGGTAATCGGGAACACCGTCATTGTCACTGTCGCCAAAACCTTCTTCACTATCAATTATTCCATCACCATCGCTGTCTTCAGTAGTCAGCAGCGGAATACTTGACATAATAATAACCGACAGCTCGGTCGCATCACTTTCAGTACCATCACTAACAGTTACCGTGAGTGTATACAAGCCCGGCGCAACACTCGTAGGATCGAAACTGAAACTGTCATCCTGTTGATCCGTATCGATCAGGGCGTTATCACTGTCACTCCAGTCATAAGTATGTGTATCGCTGCCATTCGCATCGCTGACTTCGGCGCTAACAACGACCATACCATTTTGTTGGCTGATAATACGGGTTATACCCTGCTGCTCAGCCATCAAATTCACTTGCGGCGCTGCATTACCCTCAATAATGCTAATCGTATGCTCAGATTGTGTACCGCTAGCTGCATTAACAGGTGTCCCCATGCTGATAATGATTGTTTCACCGGCATCGCCTGCCCCGTCATTATGAATATTGAAATTAATTAATGACTCGGTACCACTATTGATAACGACAGTGCCAGCTGCAAGATCGTGGTCATCCCCGACAGTTGCCGTACCACTGACTGTATACGGCACTTCTACAGGATAGCTTACCGCCTGACCATTGAGCGTGACTTTGACACTAACTGCATTGCCTTCAGCACCGATCTGGTCAATCGCGAACTCCACCAACGGGATCACATGAATAAGCTGAATATCTGTACCGGTGTTCCCTGCAGCATCGGTCGCACTCCAAGTGATGGTATGCGTACCTGGTTGTAAATGATTATCCGTATCTACACTGGCTGTTAAATTACCATCAAGAGCATCGTCCGCCCTAGCATCTCCAAAATCAACTAAGGTCACAAAGCCTGTGGCGACTGTAGTAATATCTAATGGTGCGATAACAGTTGGAGGTTGATCGTCTGCGAACAGATTTGAACCATCTGAATATTCTTCTGCATTGGTTCTGCCATCACCATCTGCATCGAGCAAACCATCTGCCGGATCCAGCGGATCAAAACCGACATCAAGCTCATAGGCGTTGTCCATGCCATCACCATCAAGGTCTGCAATATCAGCCACACCATCACCGTTCAGGTCGCTAGATACCATCAGGTTAAATGCCGGTAATACAGCGGTGATAGTGCCGTCACTGACGCTAATGACGATACCGCTAGTGGTGCCTACATGAGCTGCTGCAGGTGTCCCGCTTAACAAACCAGTTGAGTTATTGAATTCTGCCCAGGTAGGCCGGTTCACAATAGTGAATGTTAAATGATCACTGACGTCAGCATCCACAGCTTGCGGCTGGAAGCTATAAAGCTGACCCTCGATAGCGCTTGATGAAGGAGTACCACTAATCGTTGGCGCATCATTGGCATTACTAACGATTATATTGAAACTATGGTCAACATTGACCGAACCATCATTGACTCTGAGTGTCACAAGATGAATACCGACGTCTGCATTTGTTGGCATACCACTCAATAAACCGGTCGACTCATTAAAACTGAGCCAGCCCGGTAGTGTTTGAGCGCTGTAACTTAAGACATCTCCAACATCAACATCAGCTGCTGTAAAAATGTAACTATAGGCCATTTCTTCGGTGGCAGTTATCACCGCTGTACTGGTGACGACCGGCTCGTCATTGACGTTACTGACAACGATTACGAAAGTTTGGTCAGCATTCGCAATGCCATCACTGACTCTGAGCGTAACGGTATGTGCACCGACATCGGCATTGCCTGGCATACCGCTTAATAAACCGGTGCTGGTATCAAAATCAAGCCAAGCTGGCAATATCAGTACACTGTAACTCAGTACATCATCTACATCGACATCAGTTGCTGTGAAGTTATAACTGTAAGCATCGTCTTCTGTCGCTGCGGTTACTGCCGTGCTAGAAACTAGCGGCGCGTCATTACTATTACCGACGCTAATAATAAAGTTCTGATCCACTGTTACCGTACCATCCGACACACTGAGAATAACGGCATGATCACCGACATCGGTATTCGCAGGTGTGCCTGTCAGTATGTGAGTTGTCGGGTTAAAAGTGAGCCACGCGGGTATCTGAGTTGCACTGTAAGTCAGCACATCAACGGTGTCGACATCGGTCGCAAGGAAACTGTAGTAGTATGCGGAATCTTCGTTCGCTGTGATCAGTGCCGTACTGCTAATAACAGGACTGTCGTTTGCATTAATAACAGTCAGCGTAAAACTCTGATCTATATTAACCGTGCCGTCATTCACCCGCAGTACCACTGAATGATTACCCACATCGGAGTTCGATGGTGTGCCACTTAAGACAGCTGTTGATGGATCAAAATTCAACCACAATGGTAAGGATTGCGCACTGTAGGTAAGTATATCCCCCGCATCAACATCGGTTGCGAGCAGTGTATAGCTATACAGACTGTCCTCAAGCGCCGTCGAAATAGCTGTCGTGGTAATGACCGGGGCATCATTTGTATTTGAAACCGTAATAACAAAACTTTGATCAACATCAATCTCGCCATCACTGACTCTCAACGTGACACTATGATCACCCAGCTGTGAATTATTCGGCGTACCACTTAATACGCCGCTGGCTGAATCGAAGCTTAACCATCCAGGCAACAGCGGCGCACTGTAGGTTAATACATCACCGGCATCAATATCGATCGCTGTAAAGTTATATGAATAATTAAGGTCTTCAACCGACTGGGTGTTGGCGCTACTGGTAATATCGGGTGCATCGTTAGTGTTAATAACCTCTATATTAAATGCCGTTAATGAATCCGATGCAGAGGAACCGTCTGTTACTGTGATCACGATATTATTGCTGGTGCCAACGTGGCTGTTATCCGGTGTGCCACTCAAGGTTCCGGTGGCAGGATCAAAATCAGCCCAAACCGGTGCATTTGATATACTAAAGGCCAGGGTCTCACCGGCATCAACATCATTAGCAACCGGCGTAAAACTGTAAGCCGTATCTTCAACAACGCTTAATGCAGGCGTACCACCTATGGTTGGCGCGTTATTGGTATTACTGACGTTCAGATCAAAAGCAGGTAGTGAGGCAGATGCCTGTGAACTGTCCGTCACTGTGATCACAATACCAGTAGTAACTCCGACATCAGCGTTTGATGGGGTACCCGTTAACATCCCGGTGGTTTCACTAAAACTTGTCCAGCTGGGCTGGTTAACAATGCTAAAACTTAAAACATCACCCTGGTCAATATCAACAGCCAGCGGAGTAAAACTATACGGGTTGCTTTCCGCAACCAGTGTGCCGGGAATTCCGCTGATGCTCGGTGCATCGTTAACATTACTGACATTAATAGTGAACGTCTGCTCGGTATTAACCGTGCCGTCATACACTCGCAGCGTTACCGCATGATTACCAACTTCTGCATTAGCCGGCAAACCGGTTAGCTCAGCACTTGATACATCAAAATTCAGCCAGTCAGGTAATACCGGCGCACTGTATATCAGAACATCAGAAACATCGTCGTCAGTCGCAATCATTGTGTAACTATATGCCGTGTCTTCGACCACATTAGTGACTGCGGTACTTATAATCACCGGTGCATCATTGACATTTCCGACATTGATTAAAAAGCTTTGATCAATATTAACCACGCCATCAGTGACCCGGAGTGTGACTAAATAAGTGCCGACATCTGCATTACTCGGGGTACCCGTTAATTCACCGGTCGACACAT
>Ga0224506_10000048_pt1 | contig 126109 bp, 120 predicted proteins | sample SF_Jan12_sed_USG_2_FD_169108 | JGI IMG/M metagenome (GOLD analysis project Ga0224506, IMG submission 169108) | Sediment microbial communities from San Francisco Bay, California, United States - SF_Jan12_sed_USGS_8_1 | ecosystem: Environmental > Aquatic > Marine > Sediment | place: USA...
TCGCTATGATTGCTGGCTTGTCTGGAATAACCGAGGGATTCTATGCAGTAATTTTCGTAAGTGTTATCCAGTTTATTCATTTCATGGCTAAACGAGGATTTACTGCTTTTCCCACACAAGTTCGCTTTGTTTACGGGACATTTGTAATTATTGCATTTTTTGATCCAACTCAAATTTTTTATTGGATGTTGCTGATAGGGACTGTGATGGTTACTCTTTTTAACACCTGCTTTATTGCAAGAATGTTGATTCTAATGCCATGGAATAAGAATGAAAAACTATCATAGAAAAGCACAATAAAAGCAGCAAGCTGCTTCGATTCATTAGAACAAATCATAAGCCGCTTCTTAGAAAAATATATATTCTTCCCTGCTGGCTTTAATGCCAACGCGCTTTCTCTGTTTGATCCTTTTTTGGGTTATCGTGATAAGACAGTCATCAAAACTCTACGGCGCCTCGGCGATAATAACCACTCGCTTTGGTGCCGGGTAACCCTCGACTGTTTTTGTATGATCATCCGCATCTAAAAACTGCTCCAGCGAATGGAACTGCATCCAGTCTGTCGACCGTTGTTCCTCAGTCGTCGTTACGCTGACATCTACTACCTTGATATCTTGATAACCACACCGTTTCATCCACGCCACCAGCGTTGCTACACTGGGTAAAAACCAGACATTGCGCATTTGCGCATAACGGTCTTCTGGCAACAAGGCTTCACCTTCATCACCATCAATTATTAAGGTTTCCAGCACCAGCTCGCCGCCACTGCGACAACAATGCCGCAAATCCATTAAATGATCGATGGGTGAACGCCGATGATAAAATACACCCATCGAGAAAACGGTATCAAAGGCTTTAAGCTGGGGCACATCTTCTATCCCAAATGGCAACACAAAGGCGACCTCGTCTTGCCTTACTTTACTGATATAACGCCGCATGATCTCAAACTGGTAAACATATTTAAGCCCCGGATCAACACCGATTAACAATTCAGGGTCATGCGCTGCCATACGCCAGAGGTGGTAGCCGTTTCCACAACCAACATCCAGTACTTTTCTGCCATTTAACGGCGACAGGTGTTTTTCAAGCCTGTCCCACTTCCAGTCGGAGCGCCATTCGGTGTCGATGTGAATACCAAACAAATCAAACGGCCCTTTACGCCACGGCATTAATAATTTTAAATTATTTTTTATTTCCAGCCGCAGTTCATCATCGAGTTGTCCGCCGCAGCCAATCTTTATTGTGCCTGCACTGAAGTCAACACTCTCGGGTTTAACTGCAGGCAACAACTCCAGCACTGCCTCCCATGCAGAGAGGTCTCCGTGGTTGGTGTTATAAAGTTTTTCATCAAGCTGCGCTGGTAAAACGGCAAGCCATGGTTCCAGCTCGGTGCCTTTTATTTTTTCAAGCAGAAGTGAATAATCGACTGTGGATTTCATAATAATGGGGTAATATTTTTTAGCGCGCTACTTAACGGCAACAATTGACACAAAACTATAACACTGAAACCAGATTTGCGCGCTGCTAAAGCCCGCTGCTTTTAAACGCTGCAAGTGCACCGCCAGTGTCTCGGGAATCAGTACGTTTTCTATGGCACTGCGCTTTTGTGCGATTTCAAGTTCGCTATAGCCATTGGCTTTTTTAAACGCCAGGTGCAGGGTTTCATTTAACTGCGCCTCTGCTGGGTTTTCAAATTTTATTTTTTCTGACAGCACCAGCGCACCACCCGGCAATGTATTGTCTGCTATATTTTTTAACAGCTTTGCACGATCCGTTAGCGGTAAAAACTGCAGCGTGAAGTTCAGCACGCTTAGCGAGGCTGACTGGATATCGACATCACGGATATCATCACAGCTAACGGTGACACCCGGCCCCTGCTGCAGGCCGATATTTTGCTGGCAACGCTCAGTCATTGCTTGCGAATTATCTACCGCGTACATCTGGCAGTTGTGGTGTGTTAAACGCGAACGCATTGACAGGGTCGCAGCACCCAGCGAACAGCCGAGGTCATAGACATTTGAATTTTGCTGAACGTATTGTTCGGCAAACACGCCCAGCATGGTGACTATGTTTTCATAGCCGGGCACTGAACGGCGAATCATATCGGTAAATACATTGGCCACATTTTCATCAAACACAAAATCAACGACGTTTTGTTGTTTTGAATAAAGTGTATCCGCTGTCATTTAGCAGAGGTCCGTTTTAACAGTTGTTGTTCTATGCGCAGCAGATGGTATTTGCCGCAGCCTCTGGTCACAAAATACCCGGCCAGCACACCGAGACTGTTGGCCAGCATATCGCTGAACTCAAAAAAGCGCACACCGCCAGCTTGCTGGGCAAATTCCATACCGACACCTAAGCCAATAAACGCAACTGCATGAAAAATACGTGCGCGGGTCTGATAAAAAATCATTGCAAACCAGATCATCAGTAGGGCATAGGCAGAAAAATGCATCACTTTATCAAAGTCGGCAACATCTACCTCTATCGGGTTTGGTGTTAATGAACCATAGACAATATAGGCCAGATACAAATAGCCCAGCAATAACCAGAGCCAGAACCAGCTGAGTTTCTGACCGGCAAATTGCGAATTTGAAACAGCACTCATTGCGTCATTACCTTTTATATAAACAAAACAACTAAAACAACACCCAGTAACAGGCGATAAATCACAAACGGCATCATGCCGATTTTATCCAGCAGCTTTAGAAAATAGTGAATACAGATAAACGCGCTGACGCCGGAAATGACAGCACCTGTGATCAGTGATGAAAAGTCACCGCCTTTTGCCACCGATAAATAATGCAGCGTTTCCAGACCACCGGCCAGCACGATAACCGGAATCGATAACAAAAATGAAAATCGGGCAGCGGCATCCCGTGTTAAGCCCAGCATTAAAGCAGCGGTAATGGTAATACCAGAACGCGAGGTACCGGGGATTAACGCGATCGCCTGAGCGATGCCGATGACCAGCACATCCTTCCAGCGAATACTGTATTCATTGCGACTGCGTCGGCCTTTGCTGTCGGCCCACCAGAGTAAGCCGGCGAATATAAACTGAGTGGCCGCAATCACCAGCGCACCACGCAGTGCATCTTTAATAAAGTCATTGAACAACAGCCCGCAAATACCGACCGGGATAGTACCGAATAAGACCGCCCAGGCCAGCCGGCTATTGTCAGTCTGTTTGCCATGCCGCGAAATAAACGGCAGCGAGCCGAACCAGTCGACCGCCATATCTGCCAGCTGCTTTCTGAAATACACCACCACCGCAGTTAAGGTTCCGACATGCACTGCAACATCAAATGCCAGTCCCTGATCCTGCCAATGACTTAGCAGCGGTACTAAGATTAAATGTGCCGAGCTTGATATCGGTAAAAACTCGGTCAGCCCCTGCACCAGCGCTAAAACAATTATCTGTATTAAATCCAATTTTTTGTCACCAAGACACAGTCACACAGCGGCTTACATTGCCTCTGTTGGTCTGAGCTAAATGACCCTCCTCTGTTTGTTTTGTTTTTATAAACGCGTTCTGAAATCCGCCAGACTAAAACCACGAAGCCCCGGTTGCAGACCTTTTCCCAGCGCCATTACTTTAAAGCGCTCGCCCATTTCGCCGGGCAGGGTCAGTGTTTTGACCTGCTGCGACAACTGCATCTGCTGGCTTATCTGTTGATCTGATAACGCCGACATTTTATTTTCAAAAATCTCCGGCAAACCACAGCCCAATAAAAACTGGGCCTGCGTGGTGTAACCCATGACATCGAAACCGATTTCGAAAGCCGCTTCTGCTACGCCTGTGAAATCCACAAATGCGGTGATATCCTGCAAGCCCGGATAAAAAAAGACATTGTCATGCGCCCGGTGCTGGTAGTAACACATAAGCGTACCCATATCCCGTTCGGCGCTGTAATATTGTCTGCCGTCATAGCCATAGTCAATCAGCAACACCAGACCCTGCCCCAGCATCGTGTGAATACTGTTGAGCCAGGGTTTGACTGACGGATTATATTCAGAGCGGTAGTTATCTGGCAACAATTGCCCGGTTGTATCTTCAATTTCTGCTACTGCTGCCTGCAAACTGGCATCCGCCGCTGTGTTAACCCAGTTTAATTTGCTAGCGCTGTGTTCGATTTTGCATTCAAACAATTCGCCGTTTTGTTTTTCAAAAACCCGTACCGGCATCGCATCCAGCACTTCATTGGCAATCACCACGGCATTCACCGGCTGCTCGGGTAACTGCTGCAACCAGCGCAGTTTGCCGGCTAAATGCGGACACTTTTGTTGCAACAACTGCTGTTGTCGCTGCTGTAATTCGGCACTGACTTCAATAATCCAGTAAGCCTCCGGCAAACAATCTAATGCTTCCAGCTCCAGCAACAGATCGCTGGCCAGCAGGCCTGAACCTGCACCAAATTCTATAACGATAGCGTCTGTCAGTGTTACCAACACCTGTTGTAGCTGGCGCGCCAGCGACTGAGCAAACAACGGTGACACTTCCGGCGAGGTAATAAAGTCGCCGGCCGCGCCAAACTTTTGCGAACCGGCCGCATAATAACCCAGTCCCGGCTGATACAAGGCCATGGCCATGTACTGATCAAAGCCGATTGCAGTGCAATCATCGATAGCCTCGATCACTGTCTGATAAAGCTGCTGGCTATGACTCTTTTGTTCTGCTGTTGGCTCGGGCAAAGCGGCCACATCGGCTTGTGTGTTAATATGCTGTCCTGTCTTATAGTGTGTAATCTATTTTTAGCGGGGTAAAACGTGTCCAATTCTAACGCAAGCGATCTTCAGAACAAAACGGCTTTGATCACGGGTGCTTCGCGCCGCATCGGAGCGGTGATTGCCCGCACTCTGCACAGCGCAGGCATGAACATTACACTACATTATCGTGGCGCTAAAGAACAAGCCGATGCGCTCTGTGATGAACTCAATCAGCTGCGCGATAACTCCTGTATCGCGCTGCGCCTAGACCTGCATCAGACCGCACAATTACCCGAGCTGATCGAACAGAGCCAGCAACACTGGGGCAGGCTCGATTTACTGGTTAATAACGCCTCCAGCTTTTACCCGACCCATGCCGGCAAAATCACCGAGCAACACTGGGATGACCTGATCGGCAGCAACTTAAAAGCGCCGTTGTTTTTATCTCAGGCCGCTATCCCGGCACTCAAAGCCAGCCAGGGCTGCATTGTTAATATCGTTGATATTCATGCCGAACGGCCGATGAAAAATCACACGCTGTACTGCGCCGCTAAAGCCGGTCTGGCGATGCTGACCAAGTCACTGGCTAAAGAATTAGGCCCTGAGATCCGGGTTAATGGTGTCGCACCGGGCGCTATTATGTGGCCTGAAAGTGAGCTCGATGCAGAGACTCAAAATGAAATACTAAGCCGTACCGCACTCAAACGCAGTGGCATGCCGGAAGATATTGCCGCAGCCGTATTATTTTTGAGCCGCGACGCCCACTATATTACCGGACAGATCATTCCGGTAGACGGTGGTCGCAGTTTAAATATTTAGCAGCACACTTAGTCGTTTTTAGGTAATATCCTTGAAAAAACAATATTACATATAACAGCACTTAACCCTGCAAAATCACGGACCATCACTATGAAAACACTTATCTCAGTTTTACTGATTATCAGTTACTCTTACGCACAAGCCACCGAAATACCTGATTATCCGGCTGACAAAATCAGCGCAAATACTTATGTGATTCACGGCCCGCTTGAGTTTCCTAATGAAAAAAACCAGGGCTTTATGAACAATCCCGGCTTTGTAATTACCAATGATGGCGTGGTGGTGATTGATCCCGGTTCCAGCCGCTACAGCGGTGATATGGTGTTGCGACAGATTCGTAAACTGACGTCAAAACCAGTCACTCATGTCATTAATACCCATATTCATGGTGATCACTGGCTCGGCAATCAGGCTTTTTCCGAAGCCTTTCCTGCTGCCAAACTGATGGCGCATCCGGATATGATTGCGCTGGCGAAAAAAAGCGAAGCGGTTAAATGGATTAATTTAATGCAGCAAATGACCAACGGTGCGACCAAGGGCACGAAGGCGGTTATTCCTGAGACAGCCGTTGAAGACAGCTTTGTGCTTAAAACAGGTGGTTTTACTTTCAAGGTCTATGCGCCTGCCAAAGCCCATAGCAAAACCGATGTGATGGTGCATGTGCTTGAAGAGTCTGTGGTATTTCTTGGTGATAACGTTTTAAGCGGACGCCTGCCGAGCATGGGTGATGCAACTTTCCGCGGTAACGCCAAAGCCTGTGAGATTGCGTCTAACATCAATGCCAAGCATTTTGTGCCAGGTCACGGCCAGACCAGCGATGTCAGCATCGTTAAACAATTTCAAAATTATGTCAGCACGGTTTACCAGCAGGCTGCGCGCTATTATGACGAAGGCTTAAGTGATTTTGAAATGAAACCTCAGGTGGTTAAACAATTAACCGCGTTTCATCAGTGGGTGAATTTTGACGATGAAATTGGCCGCCATATCAGTCTGGCAGTACTTGAGGCTGAACGCGCAGCGTTTGAGTAACCAAGCCGCTTATCAGCCCCAGTCAAAGTCGATGGGGTAAAGTTTTTCTTTTGTTTTATCAAAGACTTGCCAGTGCTCAGCATAGCTTTTCCCGGTGACGGGATGGCTTAGCTGAGGCGCTATTTCGGCCAGTGGCCAGAGCACAAAGGCATTTTTAAGGATTTCACCACGCGGCACGTCAAGGCCGTTTTGCTGGCTCACCAACTCATCATAAACCAGTAAATCCAGATCCAGCGTTCGTGATGAAAAACGCGGGCCGCTACGATCACGACCATTTTTATCTTCGATCTGATGCAACAGGCGTGACACCGTCAGCACATCCTTTTCGGTCTCAAAGGCGGCCACCAGATTGTAAAAATCATCGCCCTTAAAGCCCACCGCCTCGCTCTGATAAACCGAGGACAATTCCAGCTCACCAAACACTTGGCGCATATCCTCGACACCTTTGCGGATGCTGGCTGCCTTATCAATGTTACTGCCAACGCTGATATAAACTTTGCTCACGTCAGAACTTCTCGCCTCTTTCAATCACCACACCGACCGATTTAGAACCCCGTAACGCACCGGGCTTGTTCAGCGTCAGGCGCAACCAGGGCACGGCAAACTCATCTCTGACGATGGCGGCTATTTCTTCAGCCAGTTTTTCCACCAGCTCGAAGCTGCTGGCCTCGACAAAAGCAATAATGCGCTTGCCCACTTCTTTATAATTGAGCGTGTCGTCAATCTGATCGGAACTGGCTGATTTAGCAATATCGGCTCCCATTTCAAGGTCGATACTGATGGTTTGTTTAATTTCACGCTCCCAGTCGTAGATACCAATAACTGTTTCGATCTCTAACTCGCGTATAAATATGATATCCATAATGTTTTTTCGTCAGGACTCTTGGTTTGATGTGAATGGCAATTTGAATCTATATATCAGGCCGCACTATAACCATTCAGGCGGTTATTGACCAGATATTGGTCTAATTCAAACTAATCTCGGATTATTCTGTGGAATCGGCTTGCGGCAAGCAGTGGTTTCCGGTATTATTCCGCCTCTTTCGTGAACCAGATTCTGACCTTTGGAGAATCCAAATGGCTAAAGTATGCCAAGTGACCGGTAAAAAACCGATGTCAGGTAACAATGTATCGCATGCAAAAAACAGGACAAGACGCCGTTTCTTGCCTAATATCCACTCTCATCGTTTTTGGGTTGAGAATGAGAACCGTTTCGTGCGTTTAAAAGTATCAGCTAATGGTATGCGCATTATTGATAAAAAAGGCATTGATGTCGTCTTAAAAGAACTTCGTCAACGCGGTGAAAAAGTTTAAGGAACCATTATGAGAGATAAAATCAAATTAGTCTCATCGGCTGGTACAGGTCATTTCTACACTACGACCAAGAACAAAAAAACCATGCCAGAAAAGATGGAAATCAAAAAGTTTGACCCACGTGTTCGTCAATACGTGATGTATAAAGAAGCTAAAATTAAATAAGCCTCTTTCGCGGTCAATCTTTAGTAAAAAAGCCTGCCTTGCAGGTTTTTTTATGGCTGTGACTATCGTCGCAAAATAATCTAAACTCCACTCTGTTTAATACTTCTCTGGGAAACCACAGTGTCAGATGTTTTTGTAGGTCGCCAGCCTATTTACAACCGTCATCTGGGCATTTTCGCCTATGAGCTGCTGTTTCACGCTGATGCAGCGGCCAGCAACAGCACAGTGTCGGCGGATGATGCCACCTCTCAGACCATCATTAATACCTTTATCGAAATCGGCCTTGAAAACATCGTTGGTAACAGTCATGCCTGCATTAATCTGACCCGGTCTTTTTTATTGCACGAAGACAAGCTACTGATACCCAATAAACAGGTCATTCTTGAGGTACTGGAAGATATTCCGGTCACCGATGAGTTGATTGTTGCCATGCGCCAACTGCATCAACAGGGCTTTACCTTTACGCTCGATGATTATATTTATAACCCGGCGCATGCTGTGTTACTGGAAATGGCCAGCATTATTAAAATCAATATTTCCGCACTGTCGCAAGCTGAAGTCCATGAACACGTTAAACAGCTGCGCCCGTACAATAAAAAGCTGCTGGCCGATAAAGTTGAAACGCTTGATGACTATGACTTTTGCATGGAGCTTGGTTTTGACTATTTTCAGGGCTATTTCCTGAGCCGGCCGCGTATTATTCGCGGTGCCTCATTGCCACAAAATAAAGTCGCCATCATGAAAATTCTGGCTTTATTACAAAATCAGGATGCAGATATCGATGACATCAACCAGTTGATTAGTGCCGATGCAACCATCAGTTATAAGATTCTGAAATTAATGAATTCGGCTTTCTTTAGTTTTGATACTAAGATCGATTCGGTCAAGCAAGCCTTGTTGTTAATGGGCCGGCAAAAACTCTCAAGCTGGGCTTCGATGAGCGCACTGAGCCAGCTAGACGATCGGCCGGCTGAAATGCTGCATATCGCCATGACCCGCGCCAAAATGTGTGAACTGCTGGCCAGGCAAGCCAGATTGCAACCGGTTGAAAATTATTTCACCGCCGGCTTGTTTTCAGCACTGGATATTCTGATGGGGCAACCTCTCGACAGCTTACTCAAACCACTGCCTGTCAGTGATGACTTAAGGCTTGCGATCATCGATAGAAAAGGCGTCATCGGTTATGCACTGGACTGCACTCTGGCCTATCAGACATCTGACTGGAAAAACGTAAAATTCCTTAATTTAAGCATTGCAGAAATCTCATCCTGCCACCTGCAGGCGATTAAGTGGACGCTTGCTATTATGAAGATGATGTAAAGCCGCTTCGACAGCAGCTTTTTTCTCAAGCGCTGGCGGCGGCGATCCTCGTTAGCAGCAAATTCCCGACCCGATCCACCACGGCTTGCCAGCCACTTTTAATATAGCTGCTGGCCACTTGTTCCAGAACCAGGGCCGGGCCGTTGATAGACTGACCCGCGCCCAGTTGATCCCGTTCATAGACCGCAACTTGATCAGCTTCACCGTACAGACTGACGCTTGAGCTGGCAGCGGCTCTGACCGGCTTTAATGCCGGCAATTCAAAATCCAGCGCTTTGGCTTGTAGCTTAACCCGTAACGTAACCAGCTCCAACTTCGACTGCATGCGATGACCATAACGCTGCAGATGCAGTTGATGAAAAGCCCCGGCGACCTCATCCAGACAAGTCCATTTTATTGGCAAGCTAAAACTCTGGCCGCTGTAACAGACATCAACCGTGACACTAACCTGTGCCTGCTGTGCTGCCAGTTCGGTTTTCATCTGCTGCTGAGCCTGCGCCACTAAATCCTGCACCGTACTATTGATTAAGGCATCGCTGCATTGATCAAATCTTCGATTAATGCTGTGCGACATTTCACGCGACGGCACGGCTACCAGCATGCCCAGCGCTGATAGCACACCGCCATGCACCGGGATCATGGCTTTATCCATATCCATCGCCTCAGCCAGTTCGCAGATATGCAAACCACCGGCTCCACCAAACGATAACAGGGTAAATGCTTTCGGGTCTTCACCCCGCTCGATCGAGATAACTCTTAACGCCTGCACCATATGCTCGTTAGCAATTTGCACAATGCCTTTGGCCGCCTGTTGCAGTGTCACCCCGAGCTGGCTTGCCAGTTGCCCGACCGCAGTTTCTGCCGCCTGATAATCAATCGTCAGATAACCGCCCAGGCTCTGTTGCTGCGGGATTCTTCCCAGCACCACATTAGCATCGGTTACCGTTGCCTGAATGCCGCCGTTACCATAACAGGCAGGGCCTGGACTGGCTCCGGCTGATTCCGGCCCGACCAGTAATAAACCGCCGCCATCAAGCCGTGCTATCGAGCCACCACCGGCGCCAATAGTGTGCATATCAACCATTGGCACAGCCACCGGATAACCGGCAATTTGAGCTTCGCTGGTCAGTCCAATCTGATTTTTTATCAATGCCACATCGGTCGATGTGCCCCCCATATCAAAACTCAACAGGGCTTTATCAGCGCTTTCAGAGGCCACAAATTCAGCGCCTTTAAGCCCGCCGGCTGGGCCGGATAATAATAAATTCACGGCATGACTGGCCGCCTGTTCAACCGAGATGGTGCCGCCATGACTTTGCATCACTGAGATACTGGCATCCGGCAGCGCTTGCTCAAGCCGCAATAAATAATGTTTCATCAGCGGGCCGACGTAGGCATTGAGACAGGTTGCCATGCCGCGTTCATATTCGCGTCGTTCACTCAGCACAGCCGATGAGCGACTGACAAAATAGTCGTCTGACAAGATCGCTTCCAGGCGTTTTTCATCACTGTCATCGAGATAAGAAAATAACAGATTGATCGCCACCGCCTGCGGCTTAATCTGATCAATCAGCTGCCGACATTGCTGCAGATCCTGCTCTGTCAGCCGCGACAGCGTCTGGCCCTGTGCCGATAGCCGCGAGGCCACCTCAATACAGTGTTCAGGCTGGATTAAGGACGGTTTTGATTTGGGTTGCAGATTATACAGTTCGGCTCTGGCCTGACGGCCGATCAATATCACATCCTTCAGGCCCTGGTTGGCAATGTAAACCGTTTTCACACCACGGCCTTGCAATACTGCATTGGTGGCTACTGTTGAACCATGTGTTAAGCGCAGACCCTGACTGTTTTTTATGCCCAGTTCTGCAATCCCCTGCAGAATCGCCTGTTCGGGTGCAGCGGCTGTTGACAGTACTTTATGGGTGCGGATAGCGCTGCCATCATAAAGTACAAAATCGGTGAAGGTGCCACCGGTATCAACGCCTAACCACATCTGTGTTTGCCTTTTTCTCTGTACCGCACACGCTTACACGCCGCCGCGGTGAATTAATGAATATAACTTGAAATCATTTTCAAACAACGAATAATACACATCTATGTCAAAAACAACATTAATTAAAGCCAGTGGTATCCAGCGTTATTACGGCAACAGTCTGGCTGTTAATAACCTTAATTTTGAACTGCATGTCGGCGATATTCTGGGTTTTCTTGGCCCCAATGGCGCCGGCAAATCGACCACCATGCAAATCATCAGCGGCACGCTGGCACCGGATGCAGGGCAGATTGAAATCAATGGTTACGATCTGATTGAACAGTCCACCCTTGCCAAACAACAACTGGGTTACCTGCCCGAACAGCCACCACTTTATAAAGAACTCACGGTTGATGAATACCTGAGCTACTGCGCCAGACTCAGAAATATCGACAAGCCATCACTACCGGCGGCACTCGATAAAGCCAAACAACGTTGTGGCCTGAGTGCGGTCGGCCGGCAATTAATCAGCAGTCTATCCAAGGGTTATCAACAGCGCGTTGGTATAGCTCAGGCCATCATTCATAACCCGGCGGTGATTATCCTTGACGAGCCCACGGTCGGACTTGATCCAATTCAGATACAGGAAATACGCCAGCTGATTCTCGAACTGGGTCAACATCACGGGATTATTTTATCGACCCATATTCTGCCTGAAGTACAGGCGGTCTGTAACCGGGTACAGATTATTCGTCAAGGTGAACTGGTGTTTAACAGTGAGATGGCCAGTATCGACAAGAGCCGCCACAGTCAGCAGTTTGATCTTGCATTTAAAGCGCCGGTGGATGACGCCTTGTTAAACAGTATCGACAGTCTGACGCTGGATAAACTCAGCGAGACTAGCTATTGCATTGAACTGCCGGACAATGAAAGCGAAGCCGACGCGGCACTGCAGCAACTATTAACAGTTTGCTGCCAGCAAAACTGGAGACTGCAGCAGCTGACACCACGCAGCCGCAGTCTTGAACAGATTTTTATCGAGTTGACCACACATGACAACAGCTCCGGCAATGACACGGCCGCTCTGGCCGAAAAGGAAACCAGCGAATGATACTGACGATTGCCTTACGTGAATGTCGCTCACTGTTTATGTCACCGCTGGCCTGGACGGTACTCGCGGTTGTTCAGTTTATTCTGGCCTGGATATTCTTCGCCCAGATCGATAATTTTTTTGCCTTGCAGCCGCAACTGCAAAGTTTAAAAAATGCCCCCGGCGTTACCGACCTGGTGGTCGCGCCTTTATTTAATATCACCAGTATTGTTTTGCTAATGGTCGTACCGCTGATGACCATGCGACTGATCAGTGAAGAAAGACGCTCCGGCACGATTCAGTTACTGATGTCATCACCGCTCAGCATGAGCCAGATTGTGCTCGGCAAATATCTCGGCATGATGATATTTTTCACCGTCTTTATTTTTCAGATTGGTCTGATGCCGCTGACATTAACACTCGGCACTGATCTCGATCTGGGTAAATTAATGGCCGGCTTTTTATCTATTTACCTGTTAATCGCGGCCTTTGTTGCTGCCGGACTTTATCTTTCAAGCCTGACCGATAACCCCAGCGTTGCTGCAATCTCCAGCTTTGGCCTATTACTACTGCTATGGATTATTAATGCCAACTCACCGAATGACAGCAGCGGCAATCTGTTTAATTACCTTTCACTGATTAACCACAGTAATGCCATTATCCGCGGCGTAATAAACAGTACTGACATCATTTATTTTTTACTGTTCATCGTCTGCTTTCTTGGCCTCAGCATACGTCAGCTTGATTCTTACCGGTTGCAACACTAATGATGACAACTCCTAAAAAAAAGCGTCAGTTACGCATTCAGTCTTACCTTTTTACACTGTTATTTTTATCTGTCACGGCGCTGCTGGGCTGGTTCAGCACCCAATACAGTATCAGTACCGACTGGACCTATGGCCAGCGAAACTCTCTATCAGCCTCCACTGTTCGGCTGTTAAAAACCATGCCGGATCCACTTAACATCAATATTTATCTGCCGGATCAGGCTTCGGCACGACAAGCTGTCGATGAGTTATTTAAACGCTACCAGAGTCATAAGAAAAACTTTAATTACAAGCTGCTAAATCCAGACCTCGATATTGAACTAGCCAAAGCCGATAATATCAGCCGCTATGGCCAGGTGGTTATTAAATACCGCAATCGTACTGAGCGCCTCGACAACGTTAATGAAAGTCTGTTAGGTAACGCGCTGTCACGCCTCAGCCGTGAACAATTACCGCATGCTGTTTTTATCCAAGGACACGGCGAACGCAATCCCTTATCACAGGATAATCCCGGCTTCAGTAAATTAGCTGCGGCATTGAGCGAAAAAGGCATTAAAGTCAGCCCGCATAATTTACTCAGCGGCGTCTTACCGCAAGATACCAGTATTGTGGTCATTGCCGGCCCACTGCGTGCCTATCTGCCCGGCGAAACAGAGCGTCTGCAACAATATATTAAATCCGGCGGCAATTTGCTATGGCTACAGGAGCCTGACAACAACGCCGCACTGCAGCCATTAACTCAACAACTTCAGTTATCTTTTGAGCCCGGTATTCTGGTCGATGCCGACCCTGAGCTACGCGCCACTCTGCGCATAGAACACCCTGCTACTATTGCGGTATTGCAATATAACCTGCACCCGATTACCCGCAATATTCCTTACAACACCCTGTTCATGTTAGCCGGCAGCGTTGACTTTTTGCCATCAGATCAGTCTGACTGGGAAGCCACCACTTTATTCAGCAGCCGACCAAGCACCTGGTCAGAAACCGGCACATTACTCAGTAAAGAAATTAAATTTGAAAAAAACAAAGGCGACCGTCTCGGCCCGTTACCCATGGCGCAGGCACTGCAACGAAATAACCGTTTTACCGAGACCAGCAAATCACAGCGCGTGGTGGTGGTAGCAGACAGTGACTTTCTGGCCAATAACTATCTCGGTGCGGCGGCTAACCTGATGCTGGGTGAAAATATTTTCAACTGGCTAAGCCGTGATGAACAACTGTTATCGTTTGAGATTAAAACAGCACCGGATTTGACGCTGCAACTGTCGGATACACAGATCAGTTTTATCGGCCTGAGTTTTCTGTTACTGATGCCTGCCGGCCTGCTGCTGACCGGGTTTATTATCTGGCGTAAACGTCGCCAAGGCTAATTATGTTTACTTCACGCTTGCTGCTTAACCTTGGCTTACTCATGCTGCTGATCATACTGATTGCAACTGCACTGATCAGTCAGCAACCATCAGTCAGCGAATCGGCTTTCTCGGCATTAAAGATTAACGACGTTACGCAGATCGAGATTGACTATAACCAGCAAATTACCGCATTAACAAAAACTCAGGAGCAGTGGCACATCACCCAACCACTCTCGGTTCAGGCAGATACGTTCCGACTACAGGCGCTGCTCAATATACTGACCATTAAAGAGCCACTGCAATATCAGATAGCTGAGGCTGACTATAAAAAATATTCACTACAGCCGCCACTGGCCACCGTTAGACTCAACCAGCAGGCATTTTATTTTGGCAGCACTTCGCCAGTGAATGGTAAACGCTATGTTTTAACCCGACAGAAACTGTTTTTAATTGATGATACTTTTTTTCCTTTATTCACATCCGGCTATAAAAACCTGATGCGTCGTCAGCTGTTCCCTGACAACACCACACTTCAAAGTATCAAGATCGGTAAACAACTGGTCTCACAAAACGCCCAGGGTAGTTGGCAAGCAGCCGACAAAGCGATCAGCCCCGATCATTTAAAACAGTTTGTAGATAACTGGCTGCATATTCAGGCTTTTGCTGTCAGCAAGGCCAGCAAACCTTATAAAGGCAGCGAGGTCATTCTTAAAACCGGCGATAACAAAACGCTGCGTCGCTTCATCCACAAAAGACAGGCAAACACGCTGGTTATTAATCCTGAACTGGGATTGAGTTACCAGCTTGATATAAAGGCCTATGAATCGCTGAGCAACCCGGCCTATTACAGTAAAACATTTGTGGCTGACTGAGCCTAACGCCGATGCCTGAGTTACCCGAAGTAGAAACCACTCTGCGCGGCATTGCGCCACACATCCAGGGCCAGTCTGTCAGTCGTGTGCTTGTCAGAAATAAAAATCTGCGCTGGCCTGTGCCGGCTGCTCTGTCCAGTCAGTTGCCCGGCCAAACTTTGCTTGAGATACGCAGGCGCGGAAAATATTTATTGCTGCTGACTGAAAAAGGCACCGCTATATTACATCTGGGCATGTCAGGCAGCCTGCGTATTACCTCACTGCAGACGCCGGCTGAAAAACATGATCATGTGGATATTATTTTTGCCAATGATAAGGTATTGCGGTTTCGCGACCCGCGCCGTTTTGGCTGTGTCTTATGGACCACTCAGCCAGCTGAGCAACATAAACTGATTGCCGCGATGGGACCAGAACCTCTGTCTGATGAATTTAACGGTGATTATTTATATGACTTATCACGCTCGCGTAAATGCAATATCAAGAGCTACATCATGGACAGCAAGGTGGTGACCGGGGTCGGCAATATTTATGCCAGCGAAGCCTTGTTCAGCGCCGGTATTCTGCCGGCACGTCAGGCAGGTCGTATTTCAAAACCGCGTTACCAAGTTCTGGCGGAATCGATCAGACAGGTACTAACGGCTGCCATCAAACAAGGTGGCACCACATTAAAAGATTTTACTCGGGAAGATGGCCAGCCTGGCTATTTCAAACAGTCACTCAAGGTCTATGACCGTGCCGGCCTGGACTGTACTGTGTGCCAACAGACCATAAAGCAAAAAGTACTGAACCAGCGCTCAACCTATTACTGTAGCCACTGCCAGCGCTAGTCTGCGCTCGATAGCAGTTTACTTTTTCTGCTGACAACAAGCGCTTAACTAAGCACATCTACATCCTGTGCCTGTAAGCCTTTATCACCATCGTGCAATTCAAATTCGACGTTTTGTCCTTCCTGTAACGACTTATAACCGTCGCCGCGGATCGCTCTGAAATGTACAAAAACATCATCACCACTCTCGCGAGCGATAAAGCCAAATCCTTTGCTATTGTTAAACCATTTAACGGTTCCTGTGACACGATCTGTCATTGCTTTCTCCCTTTCCTTTTTATATACCGACTCTGAGTATGAGAACGGCTCCTGACTAGCCGGGCCAGACGGACCTGACCCGGTTATTGTAACGCTATTTTATCGGTATTCTCAAATCAACACTATTGAGCTGAAAATACCCATTCACTGTCTAATAAACTACCGACACATCATCGGCCTGTAAGCCTTTATCACCATCGCTGACATGAAAGAACACAGCCTGTCCTTCCACTAAACTACGGTGACCTTTACCACGGATTGAACGGTAATGTACAAATACATCATCACCGCTATCACGGGTAATAAAACCATAACCTTTAGTACCGTTAAACCATTTGACTGTACCGCTTTCGCGACCATCACGTGATACATCCTCTCCACCAATTGCAGAGACACGGACTGTAGCAACCATGGTTGAAATGAATGTTGTAACCAGTAACAAATATGCCAGAGACTGCAGAGTCAGTTCAACCAGAGAAAATTTGGTGGCAATGAAGGCTGCTACAGATGAAAAAATTAAACTAATAACGACGTTTCTTATAAATGTTTTTTTACTTAACATATCAACTCTCTAAATAAATATTTCAAAATGAACAATAAAAGCCCTGTTTATGGCATAAACCGCACAAAAATCAGGGTAAACTCACTAACCGGAACGCTTGAATACCGGCCACGCTGAGTCTATCACAACCTAAAATAATCATAAAACATTTAAGCTAAGCATTTGAATTTACTCCGGTTTGAATTCCTTTTTCAGACCGAAATTCATACCGATAGACAGCCGCTGGCGAGAACTGCAGTTCCTGCTAACCTGATGGATAATATCGGGCCGAAAAAACACCATTTTTCCTGCTTCTGGCTCTATTTCCAGCAGATTCGGTCCGACCCCGAGCTGTAGCTGCCCCGAGTTTTCTGGTGCCTCAACATAATAAACCCCGGACATTAACTCATCATCGTCGTCATGGGTATGCGCTATGGTGACATCGCCATGCTGCATACTGTTAAACCAGAAGCCACATTGCAGACTCTCAGCGTCTGTTTCGAGTATCTCTGCCACATAGGCTGTAGCCTGCGCTATCAATAACTGCAGCTCAGGGATTTTTTCTCTGTCGATATAAATGTTTTCATAACGACCTTCAAAGAAATGACTCTTATGCGTTAATTGCTGATCTGCATATTGTTTAAAACCCGCCATGATATTTTTATTAATCCCGGCCGAGTTTTGCAACCAGCCGACATGACCATACTTTATTTGCGTTAGTGTAGACATCTTACTTTCTTACCATCTGTTATAAGTTTGTTGCCAATAATAGGGTCACGTAGCGACTGTTACTGCCGGCTCACAGCAGCAATAAAAGTTGTCATCTAACTGACATTACAGCTATTTCTTTGCGCTTACTGAAGCTGCACTATTCACAAAGATATTACATTATCACGCCATTTTTCATATTAAAAAGCTCGTAAATATAATATCATCGTTTCTCAATCGCATTAAACTGAATATCACCTTATGGATCGCATTAAACTTGCTCATGGCGAGGTAACACTCGGCCAGCCTACTCAATGGTCTATCTATAGTTCCAATGGTCAGTTGCTGCTGCGTCAGGGCTCCGTTATTTCGCGTCAGGAAGTTCTTGATAAAATTTTCTTACACGATCCGTTTCGCAATGCTGAAATGATTATTAATCAGTCCATAGATGCTGCCAACAATCATTTTCAGCTGGCAAAAAACACCCTCAGTAAAAACTATAACCCCTTTAATGAGATTACCCGTTTTTCTACCCGCTATCGCAACATACTAAAAGACATTGAAAAACGTGACCCGGTCGTCGCCAAAAAAGTCATGCGGCTGGCAGCCGACATTCAGTCGCTGGTGGCTTTTGATGAAGACGCTTGTCTGGGTGCTATCCACTTTTATTATGATCAGACCTATACCGCTTTGCAGCCGATTTACAAGGCGATACTCTGTGAACTAACAGCCACTTTACTGGACTACAACCCGACTCAGAGACTGAGCCTGCTGGCTGCTGCGATAACGTCCAACATCGGCCTGACCGGCATTCAGGAACAGCTCAACAAACAAAGCATTCCGCTTTCAGAACAGCAACAAAAAATCATTCATAATGCACCGGCCAAAGCCGTTGAGTTGCTTAATGACTGCGGCATCAAAGATTCTGTGTGGTTAAAAGCCCTGATTGAAAACCATGAAAGAAACGATGGCAATGGCTACCCCTGGGGTTTAACCAGTAAGTATATTGGTGTGTTTGGTAAAATTTTAGGACTGGCCGATACTTATGTTGCGATGATCACCAAACGCGCCTATCGCAAGGCCGCGCTGGCCCAGTCTGCGCTCAAAGAAATTTATCAGATGTCGTCTAAAGAAGATGAAACCATCTATCTAAACTTTATTCGTCAGCTCGGGGCCTATCCTCCCGGTACACTGGTGAAGCTGGCCAATAATGAAACCGCGGTGGTCATTTATCGTGGTTTTGGCAATTCAATTATGAGCTCTGCCATGAGTATTGCTGATCCCAACGGCAAATATTATGGCAACCCAATTAAACGCGATACCAGTCTCGAAGAATTTAAAGTCAGTAAAATCCATATCCCGACCACCAAGCCGGACTTAAACCCGGATGTGCTGTGGTCTTATAAATAAATCAGGCCTTACTTAGTAATACGAGCCATCGACATTAAGCAGTTTGGATAGCTTAAGCAGCTCTTCTTGTCGATAAGCCTGTTGCAGTGGTAGCAACTTTTCGGGCTGGGTATAAATCAGCCGGGTTAAATTCTTATTCCAGTTCTGCGTTATCTCGATCTTAATCCCGTCTACTGTCCAGTAATGCCTGTTCTCTGATTCAAAATTGCCGTATCTGACCCGTGGCTTTCCATATTTTAACGTCAGCCGTAACAGCATGCTGCGAAAATAATCATAAGGCAGGTGGTATTCTGCGAAGGCAAATGTAGCAGTGGTTTTCTCATACGCTACAAACAAAAATTTACTTTGCTTGAAGTTCGATGTCATATCGTAAACATCATACCAGTTATCATCACCGGCCTCTCTGACCACCTCGGCACCACTGTCACGGATCGCCAGGCGCAAATCAACACGATTGATCTGGTTAATATTGACGCCGAATAATTCAAACGCCATCAGCGGCGCAGGCAGCAGCAGAACAATCACTAGTAAATACTTTTGCATCAGACGGAGCCTGCTATATAGTTAATAAATGGCGCATTTTCTCGTTATTGATCAGGGCACGCATGCCAGTCGCTGCATAATTTTTAATGCTGCCGGGCAAATACAGGCCAAATCTGAACACTCTTTGTCTATTTATCGGCAGGATAACGGATTTATTGAACAAAATGCTGAAGAAATTCTGCATTCTGTACAGCAATGCCTTGATCAGCTTCGCTCAGACCCGGCTTTTCCTTTAATCACAGCCGCCGCACTGATCACACAGCGCTCCACCATCGTCGCTTATGAGCAACGCAGTGGCGCTGCGCTGTCTGCTGCCATTAGCTGGCAGGACACACGGGCAGCCGCCAGCCTGCAACCACTGCACGCTAACGCCGCCGAGATTAAAAGCATCACCGGTCTGGTGATCTCGCCGCATTATGGCGCCAGTAAAATCAACTGGTTACTGACTCACAACAAACAGTGCCAGCAGGCCTTGCAAGCTCAGCAGCTGATTATCGCGCCATTAGCCAGCTATCTGCTGCGACACCTGAGCACGGCCAGCCGGCCACTGATCGACCACGTTAACGCCTCTCGCACCCAACTGTTTGATATCAACACTCTGCAGTGGTCTCAACGCATGATCAATCAGTTTAAGATTGATCAGAGCTGTCTGCCCGATGTCCGGCCCTGTGTTGATTCTTTTGGCTTGTTAAAACAGGATAATATACCGATTAATCTGCTTAACGGTGATCAGAACGCGGCATTATTTGCCAATGCGATGCCGTCTGATGATGCAATACTGGTTAATATCGGCACCGGCGCCTTTGCTTTGACGCTGACCGCGAAACTTCAGCAGCACCCGAAGCTACTCTGTGGTCTGGCGCTGAGTCAGGCCGGGCAGGCCCGGTATTTGTTAGAGGGCACGGTCAACGGTGCCGGTGCCGCATTGGATGCGCTGTTCAGTGAAACGGATCAAACTCTGTTATTTAAGCAACTACCGGTATGGCTCGAAACCATTACTGAGCCTGCGGTTTACATCAACAGCATTAGCGGACTGGGTTCCCCCTGGTGGAACAGCCACATTACGCCGCATTATCTGCAGCGTGCCAGTGATCAAATCGATCTGCCTGAGCGCGCAGTCAGCGTTATTGAAAGCATTGTATTTTTACTGCAAAACAATATTGAATTGCTGTGCAGCGGCGACAATCGACAAATTATTATTTCCGGCGGCCTCAGTCGCTTAGATGGACTTTGTCAGAAACTGGCTGATCTGAGTCAGCTTGACGTGCGCCGTTATGACAATACCGAAGCCAGTGCCAGTGGTGCGGCCTGGATACTGGCGCAATCTGAGGATCAAGAAAACACGCCTTGGCAGCCTGATCTGAAAGCCGACTGTTTTATGCCCGCTAAACAACCGTTACTGCATCAGCGTTATCGGTTATTTAAACAGGAATTAAATCGATTGTGTCAGAATGACCACAAATAAATTGTATGCTGCCAGTTGTCCTAAAGTAGTAACAGCTACTTTATATTTTCTGTTAAGTTCTGATCAGAACTAACAAGCGGTTATCACTTAAAGGAATAAACATGCAGATACCCAGACTGATTGCACACCGTGGCTATTCATCACGCTACCCAGAAAATACCCTGGCCAGCCTTGAGGCTGCGCTTGATGCCGGTGCCGTCTACGTCGAATTTGATTTGCAAATGATTGCTGATGATGACTTTATTCTGATGCATGATGCGGATTTGCAGCGCTCATCTGGAGTAAAGAAATCACTGTTTTCGCTAACCAGCAGCACAGTACGTCATTTTCAGGCCGACTATTACACGGTTTTTAAAAACCAGTTTTCCGGGATAAAAATACCGTTACTAGAGCATGTCATTTCGCTGTTTAAACAGTTTCCAAAAGCCATCGCCATTATTGAAATTAAAGAAGACTCTCTCAAAGAGTTTGGCACCGAGCACGTTATGAAAAAACTGCTGCAACGCCTGACGGATCTGCGTGATCGCTGTTATATCATTTCATTCAGTTATGACGCGATTGCTTATACAAAACAGCACTCTGATTATAAAACCGGTTTTGTTTTGCATAAATACAATGACCATTATCATGCTCTGGCAGACCAGCTGGCACCGGATTTACTGCTGTGCAACTACCGCAAACTGCCGGAGCTTAACAGTGCCGGCGAACTGGCAGCTGACGCCTTATGGACAGGCAATTGGCAATGGGCTCTGTACTTAATTGATAATGCCGAACTGGCATTGTGCTATGCAAAAAACGGTATCGACTTTATCGAAACCGATCACATAGGTTCCTTATTACAGCATCAACATCTTAACTCTCAGATCGTAAAACACAATGCCATCAAAAACTGATTATGACCTGATTATAATCGGCGCAGGAATTCACGGCGCTGCAGTTGCCCGCGCGGCTGTGCATGATGGTTATTCAGTCTGTGTACTGGAGCAATATACAGAGGCCGGACTGGCTACATCTTCCCGCTCCAGCAAATTAATTCACGGTGGCTTGCGCTATCTTGAAAGTTACCAGTTCAAACTGGTCAGAGACTGTTTAAAAGAACGCCGTATCCTTGCTGCAACCGCAGCTTCACTGGTCAAACTTTTGCCCTTTTACATACCGGTGTATAAAAACAGTCGCCGCCCTGGCTGGCTAATTCAACTCGGCCTGTTTATATATCAACTGCTCGGTGGCGGGCCATACAGAAAATTAAAAAAATCAGAGTGGGAAAAACTCGACGGTCTGTCACAAAAAGACCTGCTCGCGGTTTTCGAATATACCGACGGCCTGACCGATGATAAGAAACTTACGCAACAAATACTTCAGCGGGCTATCGACAAAGGTCTGCGTTTTTTTACAAACTGTCATGTTGATAAAATTCAGGTTCAGTCTGACACTGTCACCGTCAGCACTGACACTCACCCCGACATCAGCTGTCGTATACTGATCAATGCCAGCGGACCGTGGGTAAACCAGTTACTTGCCAGAGTATCCCCTGCGGTCAGCACACTTGCCGTTGATTTGGTGCAGGGTGCACACATCATTATTCCGAGGACTCTTTCAAAAGGTATTTATTATGTTGAAGCGGACGACGGACGGGTAATTTTTGCTATTCCCTGGCAACAGCATTGTCTGCTAGGCACCACAGAAACCGCATTTACCCAGCAGCCTGAGGACTGCAAAGCGCTGGCCTCTGAAATCAATTATCTGCTGACTACCTGGAACCGGTATTTTTCCGACCATTTACGCCACGATGATGTACTGCAATCCTTTGCCGGGCTAAGAGTTCTGCCAGCATCCGATGACACTGCTTTTAAACGTAAACGTGAAACTGTGTTGCACTGTGACAATGACACCGCACCCCGGATTATTAGCATCTACGGCGGCAAGTTGACCGCGCATCGTCACACCGCCGAGCTATTAATGTCGATCGTACATCAGCGCTTACCCGGTCACAGTCACACCGATACATCAACACTACCGCTTTAGCCTAAACCAGCAGACTCGCTGTCAACTGTTGCAGCGCTGTTAGCGGCATGGCCAAACACTGCAGACAGCGCTCTTAAATCACAACTCAACAGTTTAATATCCAAGCGCCGGTACAAAGCTTTATCAGGAACTTGCGCCTCCCTATGAATCACTATCGGAATTTTCAGGCTTTTACAAATTCGCCGGTATAACACCGAATTCATCACCGGAGCCAAAACGAACAAATACCCACAACGTTTTCTGATCATAAATTCTATCAGTTCAAAAATCATTTTTTTAAGAACATCCTTGCCTCTGTATGTAGGGTCCACTACCAACCGTCCTATCTCACCGTAACACGGATGATTAAAATCCTGCGGCAGATAGTTCAATACAGAAAAGCCCGGCTCTTCCATTGGCAAACCCGCTTCATCTGACCTTTCAGAAAAATTGACACGTGCCCCGGCAACAACCCGGGCATTCTCTCTGACAATATAAACATACTCATCCGTTAATAACTCATCGCATCCTGCTCTCATATTATTTTCTGCCAGATCAAGATCGAGATCTAATTTATAGTATCGATCAACCAGCTGTGAATACTGCTCCAGATATTCTTTATTGTTTGAAAACTCATAGACAACCTTATCGTTAATCAGATTTTTTATATTATACAGTGCTGACATTACATTTATCCTTTGTCGATTTATATGAAATGAACCAATTGATATTCAGTTCCGACAAAATCAGCACACAGTGAAGCACTTTCAGCCTGCTTTAAGGCTGCTTTAAGGCTAAAAATATTTATCTAGAAAACAGAGAAGACCGATAGTACAAGACGCGTAATAGTCAGCTATCACTGACTACTGCCTGTTACGATCCATCGTGTTAGTTGCTATTTTCTACAACCATAGAGCAGACTATTTCCTGAATAATTCATAGCATCTGATCTTACCGGCATTACAGCAGACCCAAGAATATGCCTGCACGGATAACACAAGAGTGACTTTTTTTACTCAGAAAATATTTTCTGTGTAGAAGTCTTTTGAAATAAATATATAGACTCAAGACAACACACTTTTTACAGCTCTTATCTTCAAATAAGCGCCACTTATCTCTTATACCTACTTTTACAAAATCGACATACATAGCGCTTTATTTTTCAGATTTTTTTACTATGATGATTTTTTTTCACACTACATTCGCCTCCAACAACCCTGCTGTCATTACCAAAATTCCGCCTTTGAGTGGCGAGTGGAGGTGATTTTTTTAGCATATTCCAGTATGCTTCGTTTTCATTTAAAACTGACGGTATTTTTTAATGTTAAAAGCACTCATATTCGACGTCGATGGTACGCTTGCAGACACCGAAAAAGACGGCCACCGCGTGGCCTTTAACGCCGCCTTCAAAGAAGCCGGACTGGACTGGGAATGGAGTGTGGAACTCTACGACAAACTCTTGGCTGTCACCGGCGGTAAAGAACGCATGAATTATTATCTCGATCATTTCAACACAGAATTTGATCGGCCTGAAAATTTACAGGAAATGATTGCCGCTTTACATAATACAAAAACGCGTCATTATACTGAGTTACTGGCGAAGGGAGCGATTCCATTGCGCCCCGGCGTTAAACGCCTGCTCGATGAAGCGCGTGCGGCCGGTCTGCGTCTGGCCATTGCCACCACCACAACACCGGAAAACGTCACCGCTCTGCTGGAAAACACCCTCGGCAAAGAATCCATTGACTGGTTTGAAGTGATCGCTGCCGGTGATATCGTGCCCGCTAAAAAACCGGCTGCAGATATTTATGACTGGGCATTAAAAGAAATGCAGCTGGACGCAGCCGATTGCCTGGCATTTGAAGACTCTGAAAACGGTATCAAGTCTTCTCAGGGTGCTGGCCTGAAAACCATTATCACGGTCAATGATTATACCCTTAGCCATGATTTCAGCGGTGCTGCCATTGTGCTCGATAACCTCGGTGAGCCTGATCAGGCTTTCTCGGTTATCAGTGGTGATGGATATGGTAAAAGCTTTGTAGATCTGGTGTTCTTGTCACAGCTGCACGCCACTTAAGACACATCAGGCCGCTAACTTCCGGCCTGTTTGTTCATCGCTAAGCTGACAAACACCAGCTTATTTCTGAGGCATGTATTGTTTTCTGTATGAATGGGTGATCTCGGTGAAGCGGGCTACTGTGTTGGTCAGATTCGCGCGCGGGTACTTACTGCAGCGATCATCCAGCCACTCTATCATGCCGTCATAATCGGTACTGCCAAAAATATCATAAGTATCTGCAACAATCAGGTTAAAGGCCGTTATGTAGCCAGCCAACCACTGCCTGACCTGCAGCTCGCGTTCGCCTCCTGCAGCTCTGGCGCTACTATAAACTGCACAGGATTCACCACCCAGACCATAGGTTGCAAACTGTTGCCGGTTATCTTTAGCCGTTGCAGTAAAACTGACGACGACCAATGCCAATATTAAAAAATAAGGTTTTATCATTATATTCTGCTTCTTTTCTTTTGCACCGAAGCCGATTGGCCGGCTGATTGTCTAGTATGATAACGATTATAACTCGTCTTAACTATAGCCTAAATATGGCGCATTGCGCTAAATCTTCAGCGGCTTTTTTGTCATACTGCCAGCCTTAGTTAACACTAAAGACAGCCTATTAATAAGATAATATGCGTTAAATTCGCCATAACTTGTTAGCTCGGCAGTCAAAACAGAATTAAAACCTGCATTATCAGGTGCAATTTTTTAGCCATGCTTTAGACTTAAGCCTATGCAAAAGCCCGAACTAAAACTGTCTGTATTTAGTGACTATATCTGCCCGTTTTGTTATATCGGTCACCACCGTATACAACAATTAAAACAGCAGTATGAGCTTAAAATTAACTGGTGCCTGCTGGAAATTCATCCTGAAACCCCAGCCGAAGGTATGTCCACCTCTGAACTCGACTATAACGACCAGCAATGGCAGGACATCGTCGCCACACTGAACAACCTGATAGACACCGAGCAGTTAGCGTTTAAACACGAACATCAGTTCACCACCAATTCACATCAGGCATTACTACTGGCCGAGGCCTGCAAACCCTTAGGGGCAGAGATTTTTTACCGGTTACACAACCGTTTGTTCGAGGCTTTTTTTGTCGATATGCTTAACATTGGCGAGCCCAAAGTATTACGTCAGATTGCCCACGAATGCGCGGTGCCCGATGAAACCGTTGAAGCCGCGCTAAAACCTGACAGCGAATTTGAAAAACACCTGGCACTGTATCTTCAATATGCCCAGCAGGCTCAGATAACAGGCGTGCCAACTACCATTATTGGTTCTGAAAAACTGGCCGGTGTTGCGAGCTTGAGCAGCCTGCAAAAAGCAGCTGAAAAAAGTCTTGGAAACAGCGCGAGCTGATGCAATTTCCTCGGTCTGCGTTTTGGGATTTTTCTGTCCGCTATTATCAATCCGCCGGGGTTGAGGCTAACTGTCTGCGGCTGCAGGATCAGTATCATCTGAATGTTAATTTATTATTGTTTTGTCACTGGTTAGGCGTAACAAAGCAATCCGTGTTAACTGTTGAACAATGGCAACAGATCATCAGTGCCGCTCTGCCATGGGACGAAACCATTGCCATGCTGCGCAAATCACGAAAGCTGATCGGTACTGCCAATATTGCATGGCCCTCTGATTTCAAACAGAAAGCCCGCGATAATGTCATCAATATCGAGCTTAATACTGAACACATGCAGCAGCTGGCTATAGAACAGGCTTGGCTTGAAATGCCGCACTGCAACAGTGATGATGAGCTTGAAACCATCATCAGCAGCAATCTCAGTCACTATCTGTCGGCCTCGGGCAGCGACTGTCATCTCAGCGATATCCAGAAGCCGCTGCAAACAATGATATCAGCTGCGCAGAATTTATCAGACTAGCAACCAGACAATAATGCTGTATCGCAGTGCTTTGCCCACGGCGATTGCCAGTAAACACAGATAAAAATTCAGTCGTAACCAGCCGGCCGCCAGACATAAGGGATCACCTATTACAGGCAGCCACGATAAAAACAGCAGCGGCCAGCCCCAGTCACGCAGACGCTGCACCGAAGTGGGACTGAGTTTTTCCGGAATGGAATGGGGGAATTTTTTTATTAAGTAAAAGCCCAGCAGCCATGACGACAAACCACCCAGCGTATTACCTACCGTTGCGACAATCAGTAAGGCCTGGTAGCCGAAACCCTGTGACAGATAAGTCACCAGTAGAGCTTCTGATGAGCCCGGCAACAGTGTAGAGGACAAAAATGCACTGAAAAACAACGACCATAAACTAAACGTTTCCGTTACTACAAACCAGTCAGCCATTCATCATCACTAATTAGTTGCCTAGTAACTGCTGTTTCAGCTCTTCTGCTACCGGTTCTTTACCGAGCCAGATTAATAGCAATGCCCGGTAAAAACTCGCGCCTTCTATCAGGCCTTTGTCACGGTTATTAATGCTGACTTGTGTACCCTTGTTCGGGTAATAATCCAGCCGGATAACATCACCTTTATGTACGGTTTCAAAGTAACCGTTAAAGCGTTTTATTTTTTCATCAAGTTGCTTCAATAAAGTAGCCGACAGGTTTTCTTCGAAGCCCTCGATCCAGGCATCCGTTAGTTTATCTTTATCGACTTCATCGTAAACAAAATGCATTGCCATTCGCATCGGCTGCTGTAAATTAATATCGGCATTTTTTTTAACTGCATCTGCACTATAGAAAGCCGCCACATAAATATCAAAAATAAATTTTGTACGGACACCGGCACCGTTAAGCGTTAAACGCTGATCGGCCAGCATCACACTCTGCGCTATTTCCACACCCGCCAGCTCGGTAGCCTGAGACGCGGACGATGAAATCAGTAAAAATAAAAACAGTGATCGTTTCAGAAACATAATCAGCTCCCTGCCGTTTGTTTTAGAGAAATTTTTGCAGCAAAATAACCAGCCAGACCAGCGCCATATTAATAAGCGCCAGCAAAACCGCCGCTGAGCCCATATCTTTAGCCCGCCCAGCCAGCTCGTGTTTTTCTTGTGTGATCAGATCAACTACGGCCTCTATTGCTGAGTTTATAATTTCAACAATCAACACCAGCACGACGCTAGCGATCAGTAGCAGTGTCTGCAGCGGATTCAGATCAAGCAAGAGTGCAAGCGGTATCAGTACAACAGCGAGAATTGTTTCCTGACGGAAAGCCTCTTCATTTTTCCAGCAAGCTTTAAAACCTTGCCAGGAATACACGCTTGCCTTAATCAAACGCTTTAAACCTTTATTGCCGCTGTCTGCCATCTTTGATACTTTTGCTGTTGTTTAAATGAATTCATAGTATGACATTCTTTGCGAAGTGTCATCAGGCTTCTATGAATAGCGGGCAGTGGACAGTTGGAAGACAATTTTATGACTAGTCAATCAGCTGTCTGCAGCAGATTTAATTTTTATCTTTTACTGCAAACTGAAAACTGCCCACTTTAGCTTGAGTTTTATACCTTGCCGGCTTCGGTAACGGTCCAACTCAAATCCAGCTGCCTGGCTGCACGTACTTCATCAAGCCGTTTAACCGGCATCGTATGTGGTGCAGAGGTGACCAGTTCACTATCGTTTTCTGCTTCATGCTGTATCTGCACCATGGCTTTAATAAATCCATCAAGATCTTCTTTGGATTCTGTTTCGGTCGGCTCAATTAACAGACATTCCGGTACCAGTAGCGGGAAGTAAGTGGTTGGTGCATGGTAACCCAGATCAAGCAGTCGCTTGGCAAAATCCATCGCCGTGACATGCAGATCTTTGGCCTGTTTTTTCAATGTAATGATAAATTCATGGCTGGCAAAACGATCCGGAATGGCGGCTTCAAAACCGGCTTTTTTCATCTCGGCCATCATGTAGTTGGCATTTAAGGTTGAGAATTCAGAAACCCGGGTCATGCCTTCACGGCCTAACAGACGCATATAAACATAGGCCCGAATTAACACCCCAGGGTTACCAAAGAAGGCCGATAAGCGACCGATACTTTTCGGATAATCGCTTTTATTGGCCCAACGGAATGATTCATTTTCTTTAATCACGCCAGCAATTGGCATAAACGGTATTAGCCGTGCCGACACACCTATCGCACCAGAACCCGGACCACCACCACCGTGAGGAGTCGCAAAGGTTTTATGCAGATTCGAGTGAATGACATCAAAGCCCATATCACCCGGCCGAATTTTACCGAGAATGGCGTTCAGGTTGGCACCGTCGTAATACAGCAGACCGCCTGCGGCGTGTATCATCTTTGCAATTTTTTGTATTTGTCGTTCAAACACGCCCAGTGTTGATGGGTTGGTCAGCATTAAACCGGCTGTTTGCGGCCCTATCGCTGCTTCCAGTGCAGTGATATCCACATCACCGTCAGCCAGTGTCGGGATTTCTTTTACCGTGTAACCACACATCGTCGCCGTTGCCGGATTGGTTCCGTGCGCTGCATCAGGCACCAAAATTTCACGACGCTGATGGTCGCCATTGGCATCGTGAAAAGCCCGGATCATCGCAATACCGGCAAACTCACCCTGAGCTCCGGCCATTGGCGCTAATGAAAATCCTTTCATGCCGGTCACTTCACACAACATTTCCTGCAGTTCATACATGCAGGACATAAAACCTTGGCTGAATTTTTCTGGTGCCAGCGGATGACGTCCGGCAAACTCAGGTGCCAATGCAATACTGTTGGCAACCCGCGGATTGTATTTCATGGTGCAAGAACCGAGCGGGTAAAAATGCGTATCTATCGAAAAATTTCGGGTTGATAAACGCGTGTAGTGCCGTACTGCCTGTAGTTCGGATACTTCCGGTAAAGCGGCAGACTGACGCCGACGCATCGCCGCTGGAATGCTGTTCAGCTCCGTCTTATTTGTTTTGTGTAAAGCGGATTTCGAGTGCTCAAAAATTAACATGTCTTAAACCTCACTCAGTGCTTGTGCCAGTGCACTGACATATAGATCGATTTCTTTTTCGGTACGCTGTTCAGTCGCGCAAACTAAAATAGCATTACCCAATTCCGGGTAGTCCTCAGCCAGATCAAAACCTGCAATGATGTTTGATTCTGTCATTGCATCCAGTACCGCTCTGGCCGGTTTATTTAATTTAATCACAGTCTCATGGAATGACGCACTATCAAACATTCTTTCAGCCCCATCCAGCGCACAGATTTTTTCAACCAGCGAGCGTGTATTAAGGTGGCTTTGTATCGCCGCATTTTCCAAACCAGCTGCCCCTAATATCGACATATGAATGGTTGATGCCGTCACGACCAGCCCCTGATTGGTACAGATATTCGATGTCGCTTTGGAGCGGCGGATATGCTGTTCACGGGCCTGCAGTGTTAATACAAACCCTTCCTTACCATCCTCATCGAGCGTGCGACCGACTATGCGACCCGGCATCTGCCGAACCAGTGCTTTTTTACAGCACATAATGCCGTAATAAGGACCACCTGATGACAACGGCGCACCCAATGGCTGACCATCACCACAGGCAATATCAGCACCGGCCTCACCCCACTCTCCGGCCGGTTTTAAAATGCTCATTGCCAGTGGATTAACAACCGCAATCAGCAACGCGTTATTAGCATGCGCCCAGTCAGTGATCGCATCGACATCTTCTAGTGAACCGAAGAAGTTAGGCTGCTGAATCACAACGGCAGCAAAATCTTCACCTTCAAAGGCTTTTAATGCGTCCAGATTGATACAGCCGCTGTCTTTGTCGTAATCGATATCGACCAGTTCTATATTCTGGCCATTAACCAGTGTATGCGTCGCTGCTGCATAAGACGGGTTTATATTACGTGGTACCAGAATACGTTTACTTTTTGATTTGCGATTGGCTCGCACCGCCATCAGAACGGCTTCGGCAACTGAGGAAGCACCGTCATATACCGAGGCATTCGATACATCCATAGCGGTCAGCGTAGTCATCATTGACTGAAATTCATAAATCAGCTGCAAGGTTCCCTGTGATGCCTCTGCCTGATACGGGGTGTAAGCCGTATAAAATTCACCGCGGGTAGTGATTTGCCAGACGGCAGCGGGGACATAATGATCATACGCACCGGCACCAATGAAACAAAGCGGCCGGCCATCCTGTGCGCCACGCTCAGTCATTAACTGGGTCATTTGCATTTCGCTCAGACCAGTCGGAATCTTTAACAACTCAGCAGCGCGCAATTCTGCAGGCACTTCGGAAAAAAGATCATCGATCTGTTTAACACCAATGCTCTCAAGCATGCTGCTAATTTCATTTTCTGTATGGGGAATAAACGGCATATCGTCGGAAACCTTAAATAGTAACGCCACTGATGACAGTGGCGTCATTAAGAACTAATTAAATGATTTTACTCTTCTATAGAGTCTTCGTAGGCTTGCGCATCCATCAGACCTTCGAGCTCATCTTCATTTGCCGGATTAATTTTAAATATCCAGCCATCATCGTAAGGTGAGCTGTTGATAATTTCGGGTGTATCTGTCAGCGCCGGATTGGCATCGACGATTTCACCACTGATTGGCATATAAATATCTGATGCCGCTTTAACCGATTCAACCACGCAGCAGGCTTCTCCTGCGGTGAATTCTGTTTCTATTTCCGGTGTTTCTACAAATACGATATCACCCAGCAGTTCCTGTGCATGCTCAGTGATGCCGACCGAAACCGTACCATCATCATTCATTCTCACCCATTCGTGTGAACTGGTGTATCTCATCTCTTCAGGGATATTGCTCATTACTAACCCGCCTTGATTGTTTATATTTTCGTAATTTATATTTTTGTGTTTTAAGTGTAATTAACTTTATATTTCGACACAAACCTGACCATCGCGCACAAAGGGTAATTTAACCACTTTAGCATCGACCAGTTTACCGCGCATGTCTATCTGCACCAGCTCGGCAGTCTGTGCCGGCACCCGTGCCATCGCGATGGCAACCCCCATGCTTGGCGAGAAGGTTCCGCTGGTGATTTCACCTTCTCCGATTCCTTCTACCAGCACTTTCTGGTGGCCGCGCAACACACCTTTGGCTTGCAGCACAAGACCGACAAATTTCATCGCCGGGCCGGCCGTCTTCTCGGCTTGCAGCGCTTCACGGCCGATAAAATCACGCTGATCATTCATTGCCAGAGTCCAGCCCAAACCGGCCTGCAACGGTGAGGTATCCTCGTCCATATCGGTACCGTACAGATTCATGCCGGCTTCGAGCCGCAGGGTATCACGGGCGCCTAAACCAATCGGCTTAACACCGGCCTGTGCCAGCTGGTCCCATAAATCTGCAGCCTCTGTCTCTGGCAACATGATTTCAAAACCGTCTTCACCGGTATAACCGGTACGGCCGACAAACCAGTCACCACAGGGCTGACCGACAAAGCGCTTGAGCTCTGAAGCGATGCTTTTACAGCTCTCGGGTAACACCGATAATGCCTTCTGGATCGCATTTGGCCCTTGCACCGCAATCATCGCCAGTGTCGTGCCTTCTTTAACCGTGACCCCAAAGCCCTTGGCCTGTTCACTAATCCAGGCAATGTCTTTGTCACGGGTGGCAGCATTGACAACCATCCGAAACCACTGATCATTGAGATAGTAGACGATTAAGTCATCGATCACACCACCGCGTTCATTAAGCATACAACTATAGAGCGCTTTACCCGCTGAGTTGGTGACTTTGCTGACGTCGTTAGCTAATAATTTTTTAAGGAAATCAATGACATTGTCGCCTTCAAGATCAAGTACGACCATATGAGAAACATCAAACATACCGGCATCAGTGCGCACCTGTTTGTGTTCTTCCATTTGTGAGCCGTAATTAATAGGCATTTGCCAGCCGGCAAAATCGACGATTTTCGCGCCATATTGCACGTGTTTGTCATACAGGATAGTTTGTTGGCTCATAGCGATACTCCGCATTTATTCAGTAAATGAGTACCGCCCCTCTGTCCGGGATACCTGAGAGATACAGCCGGCTATTGATACCAGATCAAGGCCTGCTTTCCCCTTCGGTGGGTAATCTTGCCATCATACCGGGCAATTACCGCTCTCCAGAGCCAACGATAAAGTATCTGTCCTTTTACCTGAGCGTTTCCGGGCGAGTTGCGCCTTCGGTGACCGCCAAACTAAAAATAGCCTGCGATTCTCTCCAGATACCTGAGTTGTTGAGGCCGCCACTATAAACCAAAGTGTCCCCGGTTGCCAGCAAGATGTGCGTTTCCATAGATCCTTGATGAAAGCCCAGAGCTTGGCTGATAGCATATCTGCAGACCGATGTGCTCAGGCTAAAGCGGCTTGATTATTTGACATCAGAGTATACTGATCAGAGGCGTTTTTTTACTGTGGCTAACATTAAACTCTGCGCCCTGATGAGATGATTAGCTTTTGTCACAAAGATGACTTCAAACCGTATGACTGATAACGCCATCTATTTATCCAAACTATCATTTAAGCACATTATTTATTGAGTTCAGTGCAATGTTGAATGCACTATATCTATAGTGCGACTTACATTAATAGAAGCGATGCTAAGCAGATTACATTTGTTTTACTGTGTTCACGATGGATAAAATTCAAGCGGGTAGGTTACCGTTACCGTTTCAACTTTCTTCTTTCCAAAATTGAATAATTTAATTCGTGATAACAGCTTTCTTTCCAGCTTTTTATCCTTTAATTCACTGGAGACAATTTTAACTTTAGTCACGCGTCCTGATGGTGCGATGGTGATTTCCAGTACAACACGACCTTCCAGCCCGGGATTTCGGCGCAGCTCACGGTTATAGATGGCATAGATTGAACCTTTGTTCTTATCCATGACGATAGTTATTTCTTCAGTGGTGCGTGTTTTTTGTTTATTCTTTTGAGCTTTTTCAGATTTGACAGTAGCTGCAGCGGCAGAACTTTTAACTCTGGTGGTTTGTCTGCTGCCGATTGCAGTGCTACTAACACTGCGATCAAGACCCTTGGTACTGACACCCCCGCTGCCACGAGTCAGGCTGGCAGACAGGTTCAGATTATCATTGCTTGCTGCTTTTGTTCCGGAGTCTAAAGCCCGGCTATTGATCAGATCACTGATCGCCGGTGTCTCCATTAGATCCGACAACTCATTGGAAAGTGCTAATAAGCCGGATTTTTTTGCTTTTTCACGGGCCTTGGTCTGATCAGTTGTTAAGGGTTTTTTCGGCTTCGGCCTGGGCCGCTTGATCTGTTTGTCTTTGACTGGGGCTTTAACCACCGGTTTTGCTACAGGTGTTTTTTTCTTCTGCTCCAGAAACTTTACCAGCCTCGGCGGCAACGGCTCACGTTCTTTTTTTTCCGGCTTGGGCACATCAATTATCGCAACCAGTAGACCCAGCAGCACACAAACAGATAACACAATGCGATAAATTTTGCGAAATAACACATCATCTTCATTTCTTTGCATCCACTGCAGAGAAAATTCCTGATAATTACTCACTGACATAATTCACTAAACCTTTAAGCATTGTCTTCACCAATTTCACCACCCGTTAACTTTTCGATTTTGCAATCTGTAAGACAGCAAGTGAAATTCTGGAATAATTTGTCTTGGTACAGGTGGCCATGATTTTTTTCAGGGCTTTATAGGGAATTTTCTTATCCCCCATGATTGTAATTTCGCGCTGGCCATCTTTGGTTTTTTTAGACTTTGAACGCTTGTATTCAAATTGTAACTCTTTTTCCAGCTGCGGAATGACTGCTGCCTTTAAGCCGACAACATCACTTAGTGAAACCACACGTCTACCGGAAACCAGTAGCTCATTATTGCTGACTGCAATCACCAGTGTCTCTTTCGGCAGCGCTTCCGCCACCGACTTTGGCAACTGTATATCTTTTGAACCGGGCAATTGCTGGGTACTGGATGAATTGACCAGTAAAAAGAACACCAGAATGGTAAAGATATCCATTAATGAAACCAGATTAAGACCGACTTTTTTATTGCGTTTATGGCGCCTGTCCATACGCATGGCTCGTTTTGACATTTTCATGCTCATTGACGACCGCCTTGCTTTTTAGCTACTGGCGCATCACCGATACTGATGGCGGGAAACAGATCGATAGTCTCTACCGTCATCCCCGGCAAAATAATATTTGCCGTTCTGGCCCTGTCCATGACTTTAACCATCAACTGATAAGAAACATCTGGCTCGATCAGTATCGTCACATTTTGTTTTTCTGGAAATTTATTTTTTATCTGCACCAGAAGATCGCTTATTTTTTGCCATTTAGCCTCTTCGTTTTTTACTGCAAAACTTTTGATCAGCTTGCTACTGCCATTTCTAATATCTATCTGACTCTCTCGCAATACGATTTGTAACTGCAGGTCAGGCTTTTTATTTTTATCTGCACCACCAGCACCTTTGGGTATATTCAATTCCAGAATAGCAATTTTAGAAAACACCGCGGTTATTAAAAGAAACGGAACCAGTATCACCATCAAATTCATGAAGGCTGTGATATTCATTTCCTCATCGTCTTTCAGATGTCTTTTTCTTCTTCGCATTTCAGATTATCCCGCTTATTTATCCGCCAAATACAGACTATGCCGCTGCTTTTTTCTTGATGGTAATAATATTCAGGCATTTAACAGCAGCCATCTCAAGGCCGTCTACCAGTTTGCTGGTTTTTGTCTGGATGACAGTATGCATCAGCAATAGCGGTATCGCCGCAATCAGTCCGAATGCAGTGGTATTCATTGCCACCGAAATACTGGCAGACAGTAAATCTGCTTTTTCAGCCGGGTCGGCATTAGCCACTGCTGTAAATGCCTCGATTAAACCAATAATAGTCCCCAGCAGTCCCAGTAGCGTTGCAATATTGGCAAATGTGGCCAGATAATGCGTTCTTGCTTCCAGTGGCGGCATCACTTCCATCATGCCCTCTTCCATCGCTGCTTCAATATCATCGCGGCGCTGCGCCGTAGACAAGCGATTAAATCCATAACTTAAGACGATACTAAGCTGTGATTTGGAGTTACTCATTTGCTGCATTGCGCCTTTATAATCATGCGTCTCCAGCAGTGGTAACAAACGCCCCCAGGTTCTGCGCATGGAAAGCTGTGACTTTGATATAACGATATATCTTTCCAGCGCGATGGCTACGCCTAGTGCCAGAACAATGAGTATCGGGTACATAAACAGCCCGCCAGTTTGAAAGAAATTAATGAGCGAATTAAATATATCCATAGTGTCTCCTAAATTGTTTTTTGTTTAACCGTCGGGTTAATATCGTAATTATTCTGTCTGACTTTCAATCAACTCGGCATAATTGTTTTCCTGCCGTTTAAACTCTTCCGGATCGACGGGCCTGAGCATATCATCTGTCATACCATGCACCTTCAACTGGTAATCAATTTCTGTCGCTGCTACTTTTTTCCAAGGCACCACATATAAAATTTTAGGCAACTCACTGTTTCCGGTTATCTTGCTCGACTCAAGTCTTATTCGCTGTTCCGCCTGCACAGAAACAGATATTAACAGAAGAGACAACAATATTAATCGTATTCTCATTTATTTTCTCGACTTTAATTGACGTTGCAACAGTGACACCCATTGCGAAACCCGTTTATCACCAGCTTTTTTCAGATCAAGGTATAAGCGATAATTTTCCAGTGCCTTATCCGGCTTATGCAGATACAACTCCTGCAATATTCCCAGATTATAATACGCACTGGCGTAATATGGGTTGCTTACAATCGCCGCCTCTAGCATCCTTTCAGCCTCTGAAAACTTACCTTTCTTTCTGTAGATAACAGCCAGATTGTTTCTTGCCTGTACCAGCTTGTCGTTTATTTTAAGTGATTTTTCAAAAAACTCTTCGGCCTTGCTCAATCTGTTTTTACTGGCATAAATAACCGCTTTATTAGCCAGCACCCCACTTGCATTCGGGTATTTTTTTAACAGTTTATTAAGTATAACTTGTGCCTGCTTCAGACGCTTTTTTTTGATTCCCTCTAATGCTCTTTTATAGACCCGTTTGTCTGAATCCGACATTGATGACTGCTGATCAGCAGATTCATCGTCGATTTTCACAACATCCTGCACACAGGCTGTTAACAGACTAAAGCATAAGATCAAGCTCAGACTATAACGCATCGATCACCAGCTCCAGCTTTTCTTCACGCAGATAACGGCCGGGGTATAACTTAGCCAGATTATCAACACTTTTTTTGACCCATTTATCATAAATTGAATCCCGTGTACGCTTCAGATTACTCTGATAAAACTCGATCGCTTTTTCTTCGAAAGGAAACGCCTGCTCCTCAAGCAATATATTGTATTGCTCAAGTTCCTCTGCATTGAGATTTTTAGGACGTTCTGATTTCATCAGCGCTTTACTGAATTCATTATATATCACACCGATTTTATGAGTGGCTTCAGTACTTGTCTCTGCTATTTTGTATCTGAGCACACTGGCAAAGGCATTCACCGCCTTTTTCATCCTGGTCTTTTTTAATTTCAAATTCTTTTTAAACGGCGCTTTAAGTGTAACCCAGCTGTAATGCAAATAGGCCCGGTCAGCTAGGCTAACTGAGGCCTTTGATGCCAGATAACGGGAGCGTGCAGAACGTGATTTACCAGCCGATTTCTCTGCTGCGATAAGCTTTTCTTGCCACTCCCTCTGTTTTTTCGCCTGATTCAGATAGCCGTAAATCTCTATTACTTTCTGCCGTGTCTCCATCGCAATCGCGAACGGACGGGGGTATTTCGCCAGATAGGTCTGATAGGCCTCTATCGCCTTCCATCTTTTAGCAGCTTTTTCATACAACTCTGCTATCTGATAATAAAGTAGCCGCCGCTGTTTAGCGGACTTTGTAAACTTTATCATCCTCGTATACTCGGAAGCCACATTTACATATTGTTTGCTTTCTTTATAGGCAACCGCAAGCTTTGTCGTTACATCGTTTTGCAATTTATGCTTCGGATAAAACTTCCTGAAACGCACCAGCACGTTAATGGCTTTTTCCCATTGTTTTGTTTTAAGCAACTCATTTGCTGCATCAAATTCGGCTGCAGAGACTATTGATGACTCAGGTACTACTTTTTTAAGCCTCAGAAAGGTCCTGATCGCCAGTTCACTGTCACCGGCTTTCTGAGCAATCTCCGCTTCTTTATATATAGAGATAGCAATTCGCTTTCTGATTTTTTTATACTCTTTGTCTTTCTTTTCTTTAGCGGGCCTTAGTTTTAACAGTTCAAGATAAGTTTTTTCTGCCTCAGAATATAATTCTAGTTCAAACTGACCATGCCCAAGAATCAACAGCGCCTTCTTTTTCTGCTTGCTAGTCGATTGCGGCAGCACTAATTCTGCCATATCAATCGCCTCAAGAAATTTTCCCTGCTCATATTGGATTTCTGCAACATGCAGCAATGTATTTTTAAGGCGCTTATCTTTAGGGTAGGCAGCAGCGAATTTTAGAGTACTGTCCACGACTTTTTTCTGCCACTCCAGCCTGGTCTTTGTTTTCGGCTGTGCCAGCTTTGCCACACTGGTTGCAACCAGCACAGCCGAGTATGCTGCCTCTGTAGTTTCTTCTGACTTCTTGTAATTATATGCCACCGCCTCATAAGCACTGAAGGCCTCATCATATCGCCTTAACTCTGCTAACAGCTCGGCATATAAAAAATGCATGTGAGCGGTCTCTTTATCCAGCGGGAAAGATTCAATATATTCTGAGTACCAGTGTATCGCCCTGGTTTTTTCTTTATCGGATTTCTTGTTCTGACCCAGACTGTGATGGTACTGTGCCAATAATTTAAAGTTGTATTTGAGTGCTGTTTTTATTCCTTCAAACTTATCAATATCATTAGTTTGCCAGTAAGCTGACTTCAGTGAATACAGGTGAGAGAATTCCTGTCGCGCAGCAATGACTTTTTTCGGTAATTTGCTGCTGCGCCAGACATCGATTGTTTCCAGCGCGAGATCAGGTGAATGCTCAGAATTTTTATAACTCTTCACAAAGGCCATATAGCTGTCAGCGGTATCAGCATAACGCTTCTGACCAAGGTATAACTGGCCCAGTGAATAATAGATATCTTTGATATATGGCCCGGCTTTTCTTTTTGTAAAGAAATTATTCACAGAAGAAACACCCTTCATTGATGAAAAACTCAGGCTGATAACACGCAGACTATCCGCATAGAGTTCATTCTCAATTCTTGACAGCTCTCTTTCACTGCCAAATTTTAAATTATCCAACACCGATACAAAATCATGCAGCGCCAGATCATATTTCAATAACTTAAAATAAACCCAGCCACGTTTATACAAGGAATTATCTGCATAAATAGATTCTCTGCTCAGTACGGCGGTATATGCTTTAAGGGCTTTCTGGTAGTCTTTTTCAATAAAATACGCCTCAGCCAGTCTGAATTGAGCCTGTGAATAAAACTCTGATTGCGGATACGAATTAACCAGCCTTACCAAACTGGCCATAACCTGATCAGGCTCGGCGTTTAGCTCATAAGCCCGTGCCAGCTGATATAAAACGCGGTGATTATCAGCCTCGCCAGGATATTCTTTCAGGGCCGTTTCAAATAACTCCACTGCAGATGCAATACCCTGTTCAATATCCCGTTGCTGCTGCTCTGTTACGGTATCACTGGCTATCAGTTTTTCTGCCTGATCGACTTCAATCTCGGCTAAGCGCACCAGTACCTGTCTGCGTTGCTCACTAGATGGCCTGGATACCTGCAGATATTTTCTATATTCGAAAATAGCACTGCCGCCGGTCTTAACCGCTGGCAGCTGATTTAGAAAACTCAGATCAGCCTGCTGCTCAATATCAGCAATCGTGATCTTATCTGCGTATGCTAGCGAACCGTAATATACACTTAGAAAAAAAGCTGTATGCCTGCAGCAGCGCCTAATCACTTTTGCACTGCCTCAGCTGCAGCATCAGACTCTTGCTGCAAAGCCTGTTGTATTAATTGCTCTGTTTCCAGCTGCTGTTGTTTTAACTCCTGTTTATCATAAAACTGTGCCAGAGCAAAACGAGCCTGTGACAGATAATCTGTTACCTCATCGTACTGCGCCCTTAAGGTATCAATAATAAAATGTCGGGCAAATTTCTGATGCCACTCGATCGACTGCCGAACTTCTGCTTTTGATTTTTCAACAGCAGCAACCGACTCCTGATAGCGGGCTTTATTTTTATCCGTAACATCCGGCTCTGCAATGACCAGCTGATAAAACACCTGCTCCAGTCTTTTTTCAACAAATGTCATTTCACGGTATTTATAAACAGCGTCGCGCCATTCATCCAATGTTGATACATAGCGAAACAAACGACTCATCTGTTTGTTAGTCAGCCATTCATCGACGTGTAATATTTTATCCAGATCCAGCAGATAGCGATCAAACTCACCCGCCCCGGTTTTTTCAATATAATGCGACAAGTCCAGTCTTTGCTGACCAAAATATTCAACTGCATACTGGTAAAAGGCCATCGCCTTTTCTCTATTATCTATTTTTTGCAGCAGATACGGTATAACGATATAGGCGTGATGAATCGCTTCATTACCTACTGTCTGCTTAATCAGCCGCAGCGAAAGATTAAGCGCCAGTTCATATTGCTTCAACTCTGATGAGGCATAGATCATTCCTTGCAAAGCCCGCGAACCCAGATGACCGTGCAGCAACACTTTTCTGAAGGCGAGCTTTGACTGCTGATAATGCCCGCCCTGCAGCAGCACATAACCCAAGGTGGTGTATATCTGATCGGTGAAGGCGTCTGCCTGATTTTTTATTGCAGCCGCATTTGCCAGTGCCGTCAATGATTTCTCAAACGCTGCAATATCAGCATTTTTTCTCATCATACAGATCGCAATATTGTATTTCACATAAGACGTGAACGGCGAAGTCTCTGCTACCTTCTGCAATTCTTTAATGGCGGTATCGTACTGCTTATTATTCATCGCCATAATGCCATACATAATATTTTTCATCTGCTGATTAGCGGCCGATAAATCACCCTCTATTTTAGAAAAAGCAGTCGCAGCAGAGCTTACCCGTCGACCTTTATAGTGCAGTTTGCCAAGATAAAACCAGGCTTTATTTCGTATCTTTACTGATTCGTTTTTAGTTAACAGGTCAAGCATGCCACTGACCTGACTATGCAAATCATAGTTTAGATAAACCGATGCAACATAGGCCATACTGTTATTATCGAGCGTCAATGAAGCGCTCTCTTTTGCTGTCAGATAATGACTGATCGCATCAAAATTATCATCCTGCATTCGATAGAACATGATTTCTGAAAACAGAACATCTGCCAGTTCCTGCTCTGTTGCTGAGCAACTGAGGGTATAAAAAACAAGCAGCAGTGACAACAGCCGTCTCATTGGCTGCCCTTAATTATTGCAAATGAGATATCTGGTCTTCTTGTAACTATATTGCTGCTCACTTTAATCCGCGCTATGACCTCACCTGATTTTTTATCAAACAGCCAGGTTTGTGCTTTTTTAATAATATTGCCCTGCCGGTCGGCCCCGGAAAGAACCGCAACCACTTCATGGACGCCTTCTGTAGCGCTGCCTATATAGACTCGGTTAGCACCACCTCTAAGCAGAGCAGTTTGTTGCTTTTCGTCGTAATTAAAAGTGGTTTTATCTGCACCATCAAGCTGCACAATGATTTGTTTAAGGATAAACACCGCACCCTGATCATGCGACAAATATATTTGCAGGCGGTTTTGCTCGGGATAAGAGCTATCCATTATTAACTTACTGGCGTTTTTGATTACCTGTAAAGCTCTGAGTTTTATTTGCTGATCGGCCTGAGACTGTTTTTCCTTTTGATTACTCGTCGCTGACAGATTAAATGCCTGCACACAAAGCGTAATTAAAATAAGACTTTGCCAGAGAACTCTGCGCATCAGAATGACCACTCAATCCCGAGATGAATTTCTGTATTATTTGTCAGCTTATCAGTTCCCAGAATATCCGAATTAATTAAGCGGTCGCGAAATTCAATCCTCAAGGAGTGACCGTTAGCCGGCTCTATTTTCAGGCCAACACCGGCATGCAAGGCCACGTAATCTTCACTATCGATCGTAATTGATCCGATTCCGCCCAGCAGATAAATATCCGCACGTAGTGCCTGACCTTTGCGCCAGTAAACTTCTGCCGGCAAAACATTGTAGCCAAGCAAGACACTGTAAAAACCCGCAACAACCTCTTCTTCAGATAATAACGGCAACCCGACGTTTCTATATTCACTATCATTAACCAGCGCAGCACCTAACTCTGCCGATACAAACAGATCTTCATCAAACGGATAATTAATATACCAGGCCAGCATTGGGCTGCTGTTAAAGTTTTCAAAGTTCATTAGCCCGATATAAACACCGCTGTTGATACCCACATTCACCAGATCAGCATCTTTTATCAAAGCCTGTTCAGCATCGGGGTTGACTATATCAAATGCACTAACCAGCGGACTGAACAGCAGCAATAAAATAATAGCTAAATATCTGTCTTTCATATCATTCCTTCAATAAAAGTAATTCAGGCCAACACTGACTTCTTCTAGGTATTCATCAAACTGCTCTGACTGCGGATAATAACGCAGCCATTGCGCAGAAAAGCTGATGCGTTTTGACTCTGCAAAAACAATTCCCAGCCCTGCTTTATTGATTGCAGCACTGAGCTGACTTCCGCCGATTACCTGAGCAGAAGGTTTATTAACAATTTGCCCGCCACCAACGATTAAATACGGTATCAGCGTTTTTATACGTTTAAAGTAAAAGTTAAGATCCAATGTCAGCACGCGTGTTTGTGAAATCTTTCCGGGCACTTCGCCAATATTCAACGAGACCCGCATATCATCCTCAAAGCGATGACCGGCCTCAAATCCCAGCAAAATATCGCCCTGCAAAAAACCCGCTCTGAAACTCAGGTCAAATTCAGTCTCGCCTTCAAAATTAATCAGAAACTCATCAAAACTCATATCTGGATTAAGCAGACGATTATCCAGTAACGTCGCCAGCGTCGCCCAGCCATAGACCTGTTCATTCTGCTGCAGATAAAACCAGTCAGCATATTGCTTTTTTATGTGCACCACTTCACCGCTCAGTAACACATGCTCTACCCGGTATTCATTTGCAGGGCCTTTATGAAGCTCAAGAAAGGCTTCGGTTATTTTTATCTCAACCGGTATATTTTCTTTTGCCAGCAGATGACATGACAGCGTCATCAAGATTATCAGGGCAGTTATCTTCGACCTGATCACGGCATAATCCAGTTAACAATCGTTGATGCATCTGTGCCGGATAACACCGGTACAAAACCACCTGCTCCGTCTGATATTTGCGGATGCACCGGACTCGTTCCAGCTGACAACGGATAATTGACCAGACTGTTTTGCGCTGTTGCCGCCCGGTCTTCGATAAATGCCAGTGCCGCCCGGTAATCACCACTGACATCCCCGCTTAAAATAAAACGCGGCAAGGTATTTTCAGAAGGCACAGCATTACTTAGCGTCGTGCTGATCGTGCGCTGATCAAAATCACTTTTATTATTGATCGCCTTATGACAACTGGCACACTGTTCCATCAGCAGACCGTGGACACTGTCTCTGAACAATGCATACGACGGCGCAGTATACAGACCGATAACTTCTGATAAATCACTGATACCATTTGAATTCAGGTCCGGGCCATACGGGCTGTTATAATAATTGGCACCGTTATCAATCCATTCTGTCAGCAACCGCATTTCCGATAGGTTCAGCAGGTTATGATTGGTTGCACCAGTCAGTGTTTGCGGCGCTTTCAATTCACTGGCAGTTAATTTCTCGATCAGATAACTGCTTCTTGAGGATTCTCTCGGCCCACCGACGCTGACATAGGGCAAGCGTCGCTGCGTCAGATACGCACCGTCTTTCAGATTAACCTGAGGCGTGGTCTGCAGGCCCGGATCTGCCGCTGCTTTAATCAGGTTTTTATACGACAGCAAGACGCCGTCGTTCGGGTCATAATTATTTCTTAAATCCGGGATCTGAGTATTATCATGACAGGCACTGCATTTGGCGCTAAGAATCGGCTGGATGTGTTCTACAAAATTAATAACACCGTCCAGCGGTGCCGGTGTGGTTAACAACCCGTAGTTAAGGTTTATATCAATTCCCTGTGCAACCAGCACCTGTACCGACGTACCAGCCGCCTCGCTCGCCAGAGCCGAGGCCTGTGCCGATGCCAGCACCGTGTCAGTTATCCAGACATCGGTATACACAATATCTGCTTTCAGGTCCGCCGAAAGTATCCCGTCCGGATCACTGCCAGTGCCGTTTACGACTCTCGCTCTGGTTTCTGCCATGGTCTCGTTTATCTGCGACGGCCCCAGCTGTGCCACCGGGTTATTAAAGGCTATCGGGTAGATATTCAAAGCCGTGTGTCGTCTCGGACTATGGCAACCGGCACACTCCAGGGTCTCGCCGGGTCTGACCTGAAACCACGAAGTGTGGTTGGTAATCGCCCTGCCCTTAGCATCCAGCACGCTGATCGCCAGCGGGGTATCGGCCGGTACTTTCACCAGCACCGAGCCATCCGGCTCAACTTCAGAGTAGCCCAGAATCTGTTGCATCACCGAGCCTGCTGCGCCAATTAAATCCTGTCCAGCGCCTTCTGGCACCGCAACCGGTTTGGTCAGCCTGACAAAACGCGCCGGTCGATCTTCAACAGTGCGGTAATTGATATTGGATAAGTCCTTAATCGCTGCAATATCGGCCACGCTCTGCCGCGGATCATCGGCTGCTGCGGCAATCTGTGCAATCATCTCGCCCTCTGTTGCAATCATCATTGACGGCCCCAGCAAATCATTACTGTCGCTGTCATAGACACTGCGCACATGCAATAAACCCTTTTTTGACGCTTCAAGTACAGCATTTAACGAGCCACCTGGCCCGGAAAACGCATCGTCAATTTGCTGAGGGTAAGGGCGCGGCTGCACCGCGATGGCATCATAAGCAATTAAGCCTTTATCCGCTGTTACAACCGGCGTCATTTTTTTACTATCTAAGTGCATGATATAGATACCGAAAGACGGATCGCCTTCAATATTTTTGCTGACATCGGTTTGTAAATCTCTGACCTCAATTTGCTGACTTGCCGACCAGCTCACCAGTATTCTGTTAGAGCCATCAAACACCGGATAGGGACTCAGGTAACGGCCGTATCTTGAGACCCCGGGTTCTATATTAATGCGGTTTAATGACAGCTGTTTCTGTGCTATTTCAGCGGCTGTATTAGCGGCACTATCCGCCATATCAGCAAACTGATTGATATTAATTTCAAGCAGAGCGCCGCTGCCATGGCTGCCAGAAACCGGCGCATGAATCGCCACAATATTGCCATTGGGTAACTCACGCGGGCTGAAGAAGCTATTGCCTTTACTGTATGCCCCGTACAGGGTTTCTATACCGGTACCATCCGGGTTCATGCTGATTAACGGGAAATGACTTCTCTGCCCGGTGGCTTCCCAGCGACTGAACATCAGTTTGCCATTGCTTAAAAGCGCCACATCGCGGTCGTGTCCCACATGAAAAGATATTTGTTTAATAAGCGTTCCATCCGCACTGATAACATGCAGCAAACTGGAATGGTGCCGGCCTTTGGGATCAAGATAGGAAAAGGGCTCTGTATTATTATCCGCCAGTTGTTGTCGGCTGGCCGTCTGCCGGTTTGATGAGAAGACTATCCGCCCATCCACCAAAAAGTTCGGGTGCAGATCGTCATAGAGTTCCAACGGATCATCGAATGTCCGCTGGGTTAGCTGCTTACTGGCGACATCCAGGGTCCAGATATTCCAACTATTATCTCCGGGTCGGCGCATTGAAAAAACAATGCTGCTGCCATCAAATGAAATTTCAGGACTACTGACATCGCCATGACCGTCTGTTTCTGAAAGCGTCAGATTTTTTTCAGCGGCCGAAGCAGATGCCGCATCACGCCAGTACAAATCACCACCAGCAACAAAACTGACCGGATCCACCGGCTGCACCAGCGCACGGACAGATCGCTTAACATAGACAACAGGAAAACTACTGGCGGCAGTAATGCTTGCGCCATGAAAATTCAGAGCATCACAGGAATTCAGAGCAGGCAGAGCAATAAAAAGCCATGCCAGACGTGGATTAAAAAATCGCAAGCATACATACATCATGAACATTCACGCCAGCCACACTGTCGTTCAGAAGCACCATCTTGCAGTGCCTGACTGTTATGAAACTGGATTCCCTTAAATTTATGAACCGGTTAATACAGTGCCTGCATATATCCGGCTAATCACCCATATTATTGTTAGCCTGATCGCAAGCAGCATCTTCAGACGCCTCAAAAAGCGATACAAGCCCGTTTTTATTATTCCCTTTTAACTAAAGCATTGATATTGCAAATAAAATCCATGCAGATCAGACACTATAAACAATGCCGCTGATCACTGGCAAGCGATCATTCTAACCTAATATATGAATTCAGATAAGGGAAGTTATTTGAAAGACAGACGGAATCAGCAGGGCCGCGCCCACTGATTCGTCGGTTTGAAATACTGCTTAACGACAGGCCAGCACTTTACCGTCTGAACTGTTGTCAGCCCCGGCATTCTCGTCCTCTGGCTGTTCCTCATCAAGCTGTGCAACCAATGCGTCACTGGTACTGATAAGGGTATCGACCGGTACATTAATCACTTCAACATTGTCAGGACTAACAATACTGCCATCCAGTATGGTTACTCCCAGTGCTGCGATCAAGTCCGCGACCGAGCCCACACCAGTGCCAGCTGTTCTGTTAACGATGCCACCCGCAGACAGATCGACCAGCATAGAACCGCTTGCCGCATTAATCACTGCGGCTCCGTTCGCTGCCGCAGTGCCGGTTAAATCCAGATTACCGTTAACCAAAAGATCTATGTCGCCGGCTGTCATATAGGCACCACTGTTATCACCAGCACCAGCGGTTAAGCTCACACCGCCTGCTATTTGTGCGCTTAATTGATTGGCATTTTGCCCACTTGCATCAAATATTGACGCCGCAGAATTAACACCACTGCCACCGTTAAGTGTCAGATTAGCCGCCAGATTAAGACTGATATCACCCTCTGCCGACAAATACGCATCGGCATTATCGATAGAGCCACCCTGAATAGTCAGATCAGCTGTCGCTGCAACATTCAATAAGCCAGTTGTTGCTACATGCACTGCACCGGCTGTGGCCTGAAGCCCAACCGCAGCACCGCTGATATTCATATTGGCCGCCGTCATAGTTAATATGCCAGCGCCGGTATTGCTTATCAAAACATCACCAACGCCATCTGCATCGGTATCAGATGAAATCGATAAGTCCGCACTAGCAGCAACATTATTGTTAATGCTCACTGTTCCAGCTGATGTCAAATCCATATTGCTGGCAGACAGTGTGCCGTTAATCGCCAGCCCGGTGACTGCGTCTACTGCCAGATTTGCTGCTGCATCGAGATTACTGGCAACCGTTAAGGTGCCGCTTGTATTCAGCACTATATCACCGGCACTGTTGAGCCCACTATCAACATTAAGGTTACCCGTGTTATTAATATTAACGTTATTGAGCTGCTGATTATTGAAACTTAAAGATGCGACCTGTGTATCAAGCGCAGCCACAGAGCCGATTCCATTTGCCGCCGTGAGTGTCGTGTTCTGGGCCACGATGTTGGTCCCTGATGCACTGGCTTTTTCAATCGCTCCGGCAGCCGTTAATATGACATTTCCAGTAGCCGCACCTGTACTGGTACCATCAGCAGTGGCATAAGCCGCCTGTAGATTAATATCGCTGGCATCTGTATAAACTATATCACCAGCTGTACTTGCCAGGTTGAGCTGATTCACATCATTACCCGCTGCCGTTAAGCTGATACCATTGCCAGCCTTGGCAGAAAACTGATCAACCACAACCCCACCACCAATCGTGTTCACTCCTGCTGCGCCATCGGTAATCGCGCCAGCTGCGTTCAGGCTAACGGTGCTCGCACTAAGACTTGCAGCATTATTAAATGCAATATCGCCGCTCAGTGATGACATAAAAAGCGCCGAGCCAGTCGCGCTCAATGCTGCATTCACATTGATTGTGGCATCTGATTCAATCGTGATATTGCCCGAAGACGTATTCCAGTCTGCTGCAATCACCGATACCAGGCCCGGGGTTTGATTGGCAACAAATATATCACCGCCATTTGTTGTGAACGTATTCATAACAAATGCACTGGCTGCAATATTCGCAATATTATCCAGATAAACAGAACCCGCGCCTGCCACAGAAACGCTTACCGCACCTTGCAAGTTTGACAGATTAAAGTGGCTCGCTGCCGTGCCGATACCGTTTTCAGAGATCAGATTAAGATCAAACGCCGAATCAATATTCGCGACCCCAGCTGCAGCATTTAAAATAGACCCGCCTGTTGTGCCGTTACTGGCGACACTGGTATCAAGCACTACACTAGCTCCGCTAGCATTGATTGTTCCAATGCTAAGATCACCGTCATTATAAATTTCAATAACATTTCCATTCGTTAGATCTATATTGCTAACCGTCATGGCTTTATTGTTTGAAAAATAAATACCGCCAGTCACTGAGTTACTAGCAGAGCCCAGCGTGTTAACAGACAGCTGAATTGGGTTGGCCTGGGCTCCAAACCCATCGGTAGTGATGAAACTAAACTGATCGGCAACGATATCCAGTGCAGATACACTGTTATCTGTCACGCTGCCGACATTAAGAATCACACTGCCCGCTCCTGCATTCATCGCCATCAGTGACGCATTTTGCCCGAACGTTAAAGAGCTTGCAGTCGCTGTTGTGGTCGCAGAAATATTTCCGCCCGCGGTATCAATACTGCCCGCTCCAGCAAACGCAATAGCATCACCCGCCGACAACGTAACGCTGCCGCCTGCGGTAGAAATGATATTGTTAATCTGAATCTGCCCAAGACCATCACTTTCTCCAGCAATAACTTTACCGGAATCAGCAACCAAGGTTAGATTTAGAGCGGCAGTGCTCGAGGTAATTGGCGCATCAATAATAATGTCGTTAGCCGCATCCAACGTTAAAGAAACAGCCGTCGCCCCAGTCACATTAATTGCTGTTGCGACTGTAATATTGCCAGAGTCTGTACCTGTACCACCAGTATCTATTTCAACATTTGTACCGACGTTTAATTGCGCCAGCAAGGTATCAACATTTAAGTTTGAGCCCGCACCGGTACTGCTGAATAGCGGAGCTGCAGTAATTGCTGAATCGACCGCGGTGCTGATTGTTAAATCATTCGGGTCCAGTAGCCAGCTACCGGCTTGACCATTGGCAGCAGACAAGTCCAGTTTGATTTCAGCTACATCAAGAAACTGTTTACCGGAGGTTTCTACAAAACCGCCATTACCATTTTGCAGGCCACCGGTTGCACTGATGGTACCGTGGACTCGGGTCGCATCATCGGCCCAAACTATGATTTCGCCGCCGTTTCCAGAGTCAATCGCATTGGCTTGAAGCGTAGCATCTAAGCCAACAAATGCTGCATTGGCATTTTGTAACTCACCACTGCCCTGATAATTACCACCCACATGAATCTGGCCACCGGCTTTGGTACCGGAGGCATCAAGCATTGCCTGGTCAATAATACCAACCTGATAACCCAGCACATCAATTACGCCACCATTGCCATCGAGTCCATTTGCCGAGACCTCACCCGATACCAGCGTAGTACCATTCTCGCTCTGGATTAAAACCCGGCCACCGTTATCACCTGCGGCACTGATAATCGAATTTTCAGATAGGGTCAGATCATTTGTTGCCACCAGTATCACATTACCATTAGCATCCAGTGATAATGCATTCGCCTGAATAATCCCGGAATGCGTCAAGCTGCCGGCAAACATGCCCACCGCTCCGCCATCAGTAGTGACTGAACCTAAGTTAAGCACTGAATTGCTGGCTGACTGTACTTCAAAGCCAACATCGGATGCCTGCAAACTAGTCAGCGTTAATTTTTCACCGGCAGCTAAAATAACATCACCTTGCTCAACCGAAATAACACCCTCGTTAATAATGTTCGGTGCAATCAGCGCGATATCAGCATCCGCACCGGCCGTAATAAAACCCTGATTTAAAATATCACCGGCATCAACGCCCTCAAAATTTAATTTACCGTCAATAAAATCCTGATTCGACAAATTCAACGTCGATGCAATAAAGCCCGCTGTATTAACCACCGCATTTTCGCCAAAAATAATACCGTGCTGGTTAATCAGATAAACCTGACCGTTTGAAGTCAAGTTACCCATAATTTCCGAACCATTACTACCCACCACCTGATTCAGCACCGCGCTATTAGCGCCACTTTGCTGAAAGTGAGTGGTCTCATTGGCGCCGATTGAAAACTCCTGCCAGTTAATCACAGAACCATTGCTATTGGTTATATGCAGAGAATTCACGTCAGGTTGTGAAAAGGCCACATTTCCATGAATCACCTCGGCTCCGGTTGGGTTTGCACTAACCCCGAGCGACGTTACAGCAAGCATGATACCTATCATTAAGGCAGACGGGCTGGTTTCCAGTATATTTTTTGGTTTCATCTTCATCGCCTTATTTATTGAGAGATACACTCAAAGTCCTTATTTTCATCAGGACTGGTGACATCGTTGAATAAATTCTCCCAAGTCTCACTATAAGACTCAGGTCTGGGATACACATCGGCCGCTAAAAATGCCGGAATACTGCTCAACAGTGCTGGTTGTGTCTGACCACTGGCGACATTACCACTAAAGCCAGCCTCACCTTTCCCTAAATCTACCCGAAGGCCCTGATCCGTCGACATACTGACATGGCCATCATAAACCGAGACGTATAAGCCCTCTCGGGTCTCGGTTGCATTCTTTTGACTGAACGTTGAAGCAGCGACGTCGACTGTATCGGGCCTTGGCGCTGGAGCAGAACGCATAAACAGGGGCATCTCAGGTAACATAATCGGCGCACTGTCGATGTTCCTGAGAAATGCGGTTTCATTTAAATTAAGCACACGGCTACCCGCATTATTGCTTAACTCAACCGCACCATCCCATACGTGGGTATACATACCTTCGTTAGCTGTAGCCACAACCGGACTGATAAAGAAATTCAGCATTTTTTCTAATGGTGTGAGCAGCGCCCGCGGGCTTGCAGCCACACACTTACCATCGCACATAATATCGTAACCCGTGCCTCGAATACCGATGGTGGCAACCGGGGTTTGCATTTTATAACCTGCTGGATTGCTCTTTCCGATCAGACCACTGGTGGCGCGCAGCCCCCCGCGCAATAACGACATCAGAACTGAACTGACTGACGCATCATTTTCATTATAGTGATGCTTTTTAATCTCGAATTCTGAATCCGCATTTAAAGTCACCCGGCTTTGATCTCTAAACGCAATCACTGCAAACGATGACAGACCGGTACTGACTTTATCACCTTCGTATAACGGACCACCGACAAAGATCTGCCTGGTTTTCTGATGTTTACTACGGGCACTTACCTGACCACGCATAAAGGCAACCCTGCCAATGACATAGTCAGCACCTACATTCTGGTTTTTGCTGGAGCGCTGATTTTCCTTGACGCAGTCTTTTTCACAGAGGCGGGCATCAAATTCTGTACCGCGAATACCAATGGTCGCCAGCGGCGTTTTAATTTGATAAGCATCATCCCGATTTTTACTGATGAAGCCGGTAATTGCACGAATACCACCTTTAAATAAACTCAACACCGCGCTGTCTGAGCGACTTCGTCTTGCAATGTATCGATCAATACCTAAACTGGAATTGGGGCGGATGGTGATTTTTGTGCCATCTTTCATTTTGACAATGGCAAAACTTCTGGCTGCCGTGGTGATGATATCTTCTTCAAATATTACGGCATTTTTACCCATAATACGCGTACCCTGATCGCCATGCTGTGCAGTAACAACACCACGCACATAATCAACCACACCCACTTCACTGGCGGCAGAAACATTTGCAGAATACAAACCAACGAGTGCAATTAAAATTCCACTGAAGAGCGAAGCCTTGCTGAGTAACGACTGGTTTTTCATAATTACACTCAATATTTATAAGTCATATTAAAATGAAGTTTGCTATCTCCTTTTTGTGTTTCTCCAAAACCTGACTGTGCCCTCGCCAGATCTGCCACAACCGACAGATCCCGTCCTCGGTTCCAGCGTATGCCGACCCCTACAGACGAAATATTCTGCCTTAACTCGGTAGCCGGATCCGAGACTTCGGTGAACTCGGCCTGTCCCGAATCATAAAAAACCAGCCCGCTTAACTGACTGGATTTGAATTTTTTCCAGAATTCTAAATTTGAATAATAACCACGGTCTCCGAGTAGCGCATATTCTTCATAACCTCTGACTGTGCGAGCGCCACCGATAGCAAATTGCTCTGCTGAAATCAGCGGCCTGTCCGCATACTGACCGCTTAATTTAAAGCGCAGCAGCCAGTCTGATAATGGCATGTCATAATGCCCGCGAATCCGCGTCAAGCCCCAGTCTGTATCTGGAACTCGGTCCTGACTGGCGTATGCTTCATCATTTATCCGGTTATGAAAATAAGACACCGAAAAAGCGAAGGGAGAACGACCCTTGGGTCGTGATAATTCGTATTCAAGCGAGACCGGTTCACTTTGAACAGTACTGTCACTGACAGAGTTACCGAAATCAGTGGATGAGACCTGATTACTAAAAACTTTTTTATCCAGTCCAACGGTTATTGTCTGTCTGTACGATTTAATATTTACGAAACCAATCATATAACGCACACCCTGCACAGTACCGATACCACTGACATCAAACAGCCCCGGGTTATTTTCAAACAAGGTAACGCTCGCGACCGAGGAGTCGCTATAAAAAAACGATAACTTATCACCAATACTGTAAAACGGCATACTGTAACTCAGCACCCATTGAGCGACATTATCCGGTTCTTCGGTAGAAGTACTGTAATTAATACCGGCTATATGATCCAGATTAAACAAGTTACTGTACTGATAGCCCAGCGCTAAACGAATCTCACCACTGTTTTCGGAACCTGTGTTTGCCAGTTGTGCATAAGCGGTGTCAGGTGACTTATCCGCGACCTTTAATTCCACATCGATGGTGTTTTGTTTTTCCCCTTCCTTAAACAACATCTGTAAACTTTTGTCCGGATGTTGGTTGGCAATGGTCAGGCTTTTATTCAGCAGCCGGGTATTGGGCGCCACGCCTTCTACAAGATTTGGTAGGCTGTTCTTAATATTTAGATCATTAAAATGCCGATTACCCGAAACTTTCAAATTACCCAGTTTAAATTCGTATATGCGTAATTTAACAACCCCGTCACGTAATGACTGCGGCATTAAAATAACCCGATGAAAACTAAAACCCTTTTTTTTCAGATGTTTTTCCAGCTCTTCCACAGCAGAAGCCAGCCCTGCAAGGCTGTAATGACGGCCAAGATACGGTTTCAGTATTGTAGTAACTTCTGCTGACGACATGACTTTCGATCCCGTTACTTCATAACGCACTACATCAAACTGTAGATCTGGCGGTGCTTCAAGTGCTGACACTGACCCAAAAACACAACAACAAATAATCAATATGACCCTTCGCAGCATTAATCTCATTCCCGGATAAAATACACCTGATTAAAGTAGCGGCCACGGACACAACGACTTTAAAGAAGTATAGATAAATATTTGATTAGTAATTGGCCCAGAATTGGAGAATCAGACTTAGCTCACAAAACCAGCATCTAATTCCATGATATACGCCATTGATTCATATTTTAGGAGTCTTTGTCCGATTTATCAGCAGCAATTTGCTTTAATTGCTGCTCAATTTTTATCAGCCGACGCTCAAGCCGACTTACAGCCTTGTCCAGATAGATCTCTTCTTCTCTGGTTTCTGCTTCAACGTCTTTTTCCACCTCTTTTTCGACAAAATAGGCCGCTAAATTGGCCGTCACCAGCGAAAATAGCACTACGCCAGCAATTATCAGTACCGCTGCGAAAATGCGCCCCGGCCCACTGACCGGCGTAAAATCACCATACCCGACCGTAGAAACCGTCACCAGAGCCCACCAGATACCTTCCGAAGGCGATTCAAATGCCGGATCAATCGCCGTGATAATAATGCCTGAAAGCAAGACTAGCAGCAGCGATACCAGCAAGGTGGCTCCCAATTGATTACGACTGAGGATTTTTCTGACGGTTTTCGTTAAGCGGTAAACCAGGCCCACCATTAGTAATAAGCGCAGGCTCCTCAAGATGGCCGCTAGTGGTGAATAGCCCCAAAGAATGATCGGCAAGCCAGCACAGATAATTAATAGATTCATCCAGTTACTTCGCAGGTAGCGCTTTTTGTTATCAACCACGCTTACCAGCAAAACCGACTCAATCACAAAAAAGCACCAAACCAGCCAATCAAAAAAGACCGTTTCGGCTGGTTCTGTGGTCATCTGAAAATCCAGATAGAACTGGAAGGGCATCCACAACACCAGCATCAGCATCGGCCATTGAAAAACTTTATCCCAGAATTTAGCCCGTTGATTTTCATGCGGGCTAACGCCGGAAAGACCAATCAGTGCGTGAAACGGCACAGCCATCTATCAGCGTCGCTGTTCCGTGCTGCCGGCTTCAAGCTGCCAGCGATCGCGTGCGATAACCGGCAAATCGCCTTCAAAACCCATTGCCCGGCGCATCAGCAGCGATTTGGCCAGCTCACTCTTCTGTACCAGATTAAGACCGAGGTTTCTAAGCTGACTGATTAGTGAGTTGTCATTGCCAAACAGGTTTTTGAATCCACTCATACTGAACATCATTAGCTGATTTTCACCCCGACGCCAGCGCTCATATTTTCTCAGCGTCTGGTAGCTGGCAAAATCACGCCGATGCAAAATCGCATTATTCATCACTTCTGCCAGACTGGCAGCATCCATCAGACCCAAATTAACACCCTGACCGGCCAGCGGATGAATGGTATGGGCCGCATCACCGACCAGCACTAGGCCTTCTTTTATATATTCCCGCGCATGCCGTCTGATTAGCGGAAATGCGGCACGCTCGCTGACGCTTTGTATCCGGCCCAGCTTGCCATCAAAGGCATGGCATAATTGTTTACTAAAGCTCTCATCATCGAGTGCCAGTAATTTCTCAGCCTCTGCCGAATCTGCCGACCAGACAATTGAACACTGGCCACTCGACAAGGGTAAAAATGCCAGCGGCCCGGTCGCTAAAAATCGTTGCCACGCCGTATGCTGATGATGCTTGTCTGGCCTGACCACACAAACAATGCCCTTTTGCTGATAATCTGCAAGCTCCAGATCAATACTGGCGGCTTGTCTGACCATGGAATGAGCGCCATCTGCCCCGACCAGTAGTCGACAACTTAAACGCTGGCCATTTTCTAAAGTCACGCAGCTATTTTGTGGCTGATAGTCAATCGCTTTTACCGACTGGCCACTGATCAGTTCGACATTGTCATGGGCCGCTATCCTGTCCAGCAATGCCAGCTGCAGCACTCTGTTTTCAACAATATGCCCGAGCTCTTTAACACCGCTATCGGCGGCATCAAAAATAACCTCGCCATCGCCCTGCGCATCCCAGACCTGCATTTTTTCATAAGCACAGCAACGCCGTTTTTCGATACCGCTCCAGACCCCGAGATAATCCAGCACCTGTTGCGATGAATGACTAATCGCCGATACTCTGAGGTCATAGTCATCGGCCGGATCAATCTCTCCGGGTATGTGTTTTTCAATCACAGCAATTTTCAGCGCCGATTGTGCCAGTGCACAGGCCAGCGTCGAGCCCACCATGCCACCACCCACTATAATGACATCATAATTTGTTTTCATAATGACACACCGCGCATCAGTCTAGACATTTTGCCTACCAGCCCCATACTCTGCCTGGCCAGCAGGTGTCGCAAGGATGGCAGGCAATCAACCATCATCAGACCAGCCGCTCTGGCATGAGCCAGCGGCATAAAATTATTGGAAAATACTTTTACCAGCGTATCGGTAAAACGAAATACCCGGTTCATATCTTTTTGTCGTGCTGCGGCATAATCATCCAGCCAGCTCTGTGGATCTGCCACACCCTGTCGCTGTATTTTTTCAGCCAGCAACGCCACATCACGCAATGCCAGATTAAAGCCCTGTCCCGACACCGGATGCAGTCCATGTGCCGCGTTTCCAATGACCACCACGCGGTCTTTTACCAGACGCTCTGATTCAGTTAATGCCAGCGGATAAATATTTCTGACGCCGGTTTTTAATAATCGACCCAGTCTGAAACCAAAGCGTTGCTGTAACTGCTGCAAAAACGCCTCATCATCAAGCGCCATCACCGAGTCTTGGTCTTCACGGTTGATCGTCCAGACCACCGAACAACGTGGCTTGCTGTTTTCATCCTCGGTCATCGGTAAAAAAGCCAGCGGCCCTGAGCTGGTGAAACGCTCATACGCCACAGACTGATGATTTTTTTCTACCGACACATTGGCAATCACAGCCGACTGCTGGTAATCGCTTTTACGGTGTGCAATACCAGCCAGATTGCGCACTGTCGACATTGCACCATCCGCTGCAACCAGCAAACTGGTCTGCATTTCAATACTCTCGGCTCCACAGTCAACCGTGATCGTGACCGCCTCAGCCGTCTCGCTGAGATCACTGACTGTTGCCGGCATCAACATATCCAGCTGCTGCATTGTTTGTAAGCGCGTCTGTAATACCTCACCCATCACACGATTTTCAATCACGTAACCCAAGGCTTCCACCCGTTCTTCATAATGGTGCAAACGGGTCACACCAAAATAACCCTTATCTGACACATGGATCGTTTTTATCGCTGCACAGCGTTGTTTCAGATCAGGCCATATCGACATCGCCTGCAGTATTTTTTTAGAGCCATAGGACAAGGCAATGGAACGGTCATCAAAGCTGGGTTGTTGCTGGCTTTTCCAGGCAAAGGCTTCGACGATAGCAATCGACAATCCACTGTCTTTTAATGCCAGCGCCAGACTGGCACCGACCATGCCACCACCAACAATTATTATGTCGTAAACTTTTTTCATCTGTATTTTTAAAACCTTTCCCGCCGCATCACGGAAAACACCCACTGTTGATTATTGGAAAAACACCGCTCTCAGTCAGCCGCTCGCATTACCGCAAATGAGCGCGCCAAACCGATAACTAAACGCGCCTGATCTCTGCATCATTATCGCGACTGTTATCATTTTTATGAATAAGATTGAGCTGCCATAAAGTTTTCAATATCATCCACCTCACTGATCAGTGCAGCAGTCAGCACATCGTGCCCGTCTTTTGTAACCAGCACATCATCCTCAATACGTACACCAATATCCCACCAGCGCTTAGCCCCTTTAGAGCCGTGTGGTATATACAGTCCGGGCTCTACCGTCAGCACCATACCCGGTTCCAACAGCCGCCATTCTTCACCAACTTTATAATCGCCGACATCGTGCACATCCATACCCAGCCAGTGACCGGTTCGGTGCATGTAATACTGGCGGTAACTTTCATCTTTGATTAACTGACTCACTTTGCCTTTTAATAAGCCGAGTTCAACCATGCCTTTGGTCATGGTTTTAACCGCTGCATTATGCGGATCGTTCCAGTGATTTCCCGGCAGCACCTCTTTAATCGCGGCTTTTTGTGCTGCCAGAACCAGCTCATAGATTTCACGTTGGGGTACACTAAACTTACCATTAACCGGAAAGGTACGGGTAATATCAGCATCGTAGCCCTGATATTCTGCGCCGGCATCAATTAATACCAGATCGCCATCCTTCATCTTTTGATCGTTCTCAACATAGTGCAATATACAGGCATTGGCGCCACTGCCAACGATGGACGAATAAGCCCAAGTGGCACCGTTGCGCTGAAATTCATGCAGATATTCTGCTTCCAGTTCGTATTCAAACATACCCGGCTTACAGATTGCCATTGCCCGCTGATGCGCCGTGACTGAAATATCAGCCGCCTTTTGCATCAGTTTAATTTCAGGCTGAGTTTTAAACAGTCGCATGTCATGTAAAAAATAATCCAGCGAGACAAATTCATAGGGTACGTGTGTACCTGCACGTGAATTTTTTTTCAGATGATTGACCCAGCCCATGACCTGTTTATCAAAACCCAGATCCAGCCCCATGGTGTAATACACCCGTTCACAATGCTCCATTAGCCCAGGCAGAATATCGTCGATATCATCAATCGGGAATGCATCATCGCAAGCAAATTCTTCAATCGCGCCATCTGGGCCGTAGCGTTTGCCATTCCAGGTTTCCATTAAGGGGTCACGGTCACGACAAAACAACACGTATTCACCATTTTTTCGGCCAGGAATCAGCACGATGACCGCCTCAGGCTCGGGGAAATCACTGAGGTACAAAAAGTCGCTGTCCTGTCGGTACTTATGTTCCACATCGCGGTTCCGGCTTCGCATCGGCGCTGCCGGCAAGATGGCTATGGCATCTTTACCCATCATCCGCATCAGCTGCTTACGGCGTCTTTTTAATACCTGCTTATTCATAGTATCTCGTTAGTGTAGAGTTTCGGTTCTGACCGGCTTATTCAGTTTCACAGGCTGCAGTTCTTCATTAATCAATAACACGCCGACCCGGACAAATTCTTCCAGCTGCATATAATCGTCTTCACTGTTCTCGTTATCCTCGTCGTCGAACACCGCCTGTGAGATCTGAATAAAATCAAGCATCAGCTCGGCACTGTCTTGCGGCATTTTATCCCCCTGTTTGATCCCCCCTGCTGCCAGTCCATAAAGAAAACCCTGGCACCAGTTAGCCAGCGCATAAACCCGGTCGGCTAGTTTGTCGTCATCCGATGCCAGTAAACACTGAAAGTCAGTAACTTCATTATTTAATGATGCAATGGTGGCCAGATACATTTGCTGCAGCTCGTCGGCCAACTCACCCATTAGTACATTACCTTCTTCTTGGACGCCAACCACATGCTGCTGCCATTGATTAACATCGGCACTACCCTGAGCGCATAATATGCCACACAACGCACCATGCGCTTCGGATGCTTCCATGGTCGCATTTACTTTAAGCAGAGATTCCTGCAAATTAATATAATCCGGCATTAAGGCCATGGTTTTACTCTTCATCAGTCATTTTGCCCAAGTTTAACACGGCCTCCTGCGCAGAAGCAGCCTCAGAATGTATTGAAATAGTTGACCCGACTGGCAAGCCCAACTAATATTTAGAAGATATGAGTAACACTGACAACAATATGGATGACCTGGAAAAACAGGTCGAAGAGCTACTGAACCTGTGCGACAAACTCACTGCGTCAAACAGCTCACTGCGCGGCACGGTTGATGAACTAAAAACCGAACGTAGCACGCTTATTCAGCAAAAAGACAAAGCCCGTGGCCACATCGAGTCGATGATTACCCGTCTGAAATCGATGGAACAGAATTAATGCCCGCAAAACCCAATTCGGTCAGCATTCGACTACTCGACAAAGAATACAGCATTGGTTGTCCCGACGGCGAAGAGGCTTCACTACTGGCTTCGGCTGATCTGGTAAACAAAAAAATCAAAGAAATCAAAGAGCGTGGTTCGATTATCGAATCTGAACGCATTGCCGTCATGGCTGCATTAAATCTGGCCCACGAAGTTTTAAATGCCAACTCGGCCAGCACCAGCCTGAGTGATGTTGATAAAAGAATTCACTCGCTTAAAGAAAAAATTGATTCAGCAATTGGTCAAATTGAGCTACCATAACTAACGGGTCTCTGCGGTGTTCGTAGCAAAATTTTCATTTCCCTTGTCCCTAATAACTGACCCCGGGTACTCTACTGTTAGTACTGTGTGCATTACCGTTGGTTTATCCAGTGGGAAGCCTAAGGTATTAACGAGGGTTCCCACCTGAACTTTCTGGTTCAAGGTCGCTTATTTTGATACGGCACAGGCGGAGACCCACTTAACCCTTTCCTATGACTTCCAGCACACAAAGACAAAATCTGCGGCGGCAACTGCGGCTACAGCGCAAGCAACTCAGCTCCAGACAGCAACATATTCACGCCAGAAAACTGGCCAATGTTCTGCAACGCAGTCGACATTTCAAACAGGCAAAAAATGTGGCTTTTTATCTGGCCGAAGATGGCGAAATCTCTGCTGAAGCCGCGATACAGCTGGCCTGGAAAAGTCGAAAAACGGTTTATCTGCCGGTGTTATCGCCGTTTGCAGATGAGTTATTCTTCGCTGCCTACACATCTAAAACGCGGCTTAAGCTGAACCGCTTTGGCATCGCCGAACCCGCCGTCAGTATCCGCCACTGTAAACGCGCTCATCAACTACAACTTATTTTGATGCCACTGGTAGGTTTTGATAGCCAAGGCAACCGACTGGGTATGGGCGGGGGCTTTTACGATCGCAGCCTGCATTTCAGGCGGCAACAGAAAAACTGGCGCAAGCCACGACTGATCGGACTTGCTCATGAATGTCAGAAAACAGTGGCTATCCCGGTCGAAGACTGGGATATTCCGGTCGATGCGATCGCTACAGAAAAAACGCTATACCGATTTTAAAAGTTCATGCCAAAAACAATCGCTGTTTGCAGAAAGCTGAATTCCTGTGTCAGCTTGTCAGACGAGCTTGAGGTGGTTCTGACATCATTCATTTCAATCTGACCCGTCTTCACAAAAACGCGCATAAAAATGTCATATTTGAATAACACCTCTGCACCGGCTTTGATGCTCAGGCCGTAGCCTGCGGTATGAAACTGATCATTTCGCTCACGGCCAAATAAGGTCGCATTGGTTTTTGGGTACATGATCGCATAACCCAGTCCCCAGTATGCAGATAGTGCGACTTCTGCCTGCTGCTGCAGCCATAACGGCAGAAAATGTTCAAATTCGAAGGATATAAAATTCAAACCATCAGTGTGCTCAAAGGTTAAAAAATCAGTCGTTAGTTGCTGTGGAGTACCCGCAGCATAGGTACCGTCAAAACCTTCACCGGTACTGATAGTGCCATCAATAGTAACGGTCTGATCCTGCACCATGACGTATTTCATATGGTCATTACCAAACGAAACTGAAAAGGTATCGGTTAGGTAATAACCTACACGGCCATTCGACTGCGGCAACGTCAGGCCGGCTGGATTCAGATAGGGATCTAATGCGGTCGGCGTTGGTCGGTCCGTGGCCTGTACATCATATAACGTAAAATCATAACCATTGCCGGTCAGGTGTAAATCGCTGTTGCTGTACTCCGCCCTGTTCCAGCCATAATAGCCATACCATTTACCTTCTTTATTCAGCAGACCGGCCTGACTGCTACTGCTAAAAAACACTAACAACGCAACTGCTACGAGCTTTTGATACATAGTTCACCTGATACATTGATCTAAAAATTGCAGCGCATTTTATCAGAACAAACACTGGGGTTTGCCATCAAATCACTCAAAAAACCTACAAACTTGTTTCATCTCAATGATTTTCTTGCACACAGCTCGGGCATAAGGCTAAATACCAACATCATTCGTCTTAAGCCTCATACTTAATGTATTTATTATCGTTGTTCCGCTATCGTCTGTTCCGCTACAGCCTGTTGCTTCTGGTATTGTTCATTTTTCTGGTGCTGATGCTGCTGATCCAGCCGCTTCAGCGACTACAGACCAGCCAAGGACTTTCGCCTGACAGCCACAGTGCCGCTAATAGTGTCATTATCGCTATCTGGAATCTTCATAATCAGCAAAGCTGGCATAAATCAGACAATAATGCGGTGATTGCACAGCAGTTTGCCAGCACCTCGCTGGGCAAAAGTGATCTGCTAGCGTTACAGGAAGTCGAGCTGTTTACAGAAATGCGTGCCATTGCTGCAGCGAATAAACTTCAGTTCCACGGCGCCCGCGATGCCATCCTCGCCAGACTTAAGCTGGTCTCCAGCGGCCATCTTACTCTCAACCCCAAAGGCAAAACCGCCTTCTGGGCTGACATCGAACTGAAAAATGGCATCGTACTGCGGCTTTATTCGGTTCATCTGAGTTATAAAAAAGGTCGCTCGCCGTTTATTGCAGAGATCCGTGGTCAGGAAACCAAAGCCTTAACAGACCACGCAGAGAATTTTAACGGCCCGGTTATTATTGCCGGTGACTTCAATACCCTAAGCCTGTTTAGCCCAGATTTCAGTCAGATACCGGTGTTTACACAACTCAAACAAGCCGGTTTTAAAAGCACACGGCCACTTGGTGCCTGCAACAGTCAGATTCCATTGGGTGAGCAGGACTGGATTTTTATTAAAAATGCCCGCACTTTACGTTACGTTTGCGGTAATTATGCCGGCTCCGATCACCGCTGGATTCAGGCAGAAATCATCCCTCAGTAAGCAACATAACAAGCCGTTATCAGGCGCTTTTTTGACTGCTTAAAAACAGCGCGTAAGCCGGGTTATCCGTTTCATCCCAGTACGGATAACCGGTTTTTTGCAGATACTCTGTCAGTAGTGGATACTCGTCAGCAGGCACTTGCATACCCACCAGTACCCGGCCGTACCCGGCGCCATGATTGCGGTAGTGAAACATACTGATATTCCAGCGTTTACCGATATTTGTCAGAAATTGTAATAACGCACCCGGTCGTTCTGGAAACTGAAATCTGAACACCGTTTCATTTTCGATGCCCTCAGCCCTACCGCCCACCATATAGCGAATATGCAGCTTAGCCACTTCGTTATCACTGAGGTCTGTTACCGGATAACCCTTGTCTTTTAAAATACCGATCACCGTGTCTTTTTCATGCTGGCCTTCTGACAGCTGGATACCAGCATAGACCTGGGCCAGAGTATCACTGGAATAGCGGTAATTAAATTCGGTAATACCCCGTTTACCCAGACTCTTACAAAACTTATGGAAGCTGCCCGGCTCTTCCGGGATGGTGACAGCCAGCAAGGCTTCTCTGTTTTCTCCCAGCTCTGAACGCTCTGCCACATGCCTGAGACGATCAAAATTCATATTAGCACCGCTGTTGACTGCCACCAGCGTCTGATTTTCTGCGGCAGTCTTTTCAACGTATTTTTTTAGCCCTGCAATCGCCAATGCACCGGCCGGTTCCATAATAGAACGGGTGTCATCAAATATATCTTTGATCGCAGCACACATTTCATCGGTGTTTACCGTAATCACTTCATCGACAGTTTCCTTAAGCAAGCGGAAGGTTTCCTTACCGATCTGCTTAACCGCAACACCATCGGCAAAAATACCCACCTGAGGAAGAATCACGCGGCGATTTTTTTCCATAGCCGCAGCCAAGCAGGCCGACTCATCGGCTTCTACTGCAACAATTTTAATCTCGGGCCGTAAATATTTCAAAAACACTGACATCCCGGCTGCCAGACCGCCGCCGCCAACCGGAATAAAAATCACATCAATCTGGTCCGGGTACTGGCGCAAAATTTCCATCGCCACCGTGCCCTGACCAGCAATCACATCGGGATCATCATAAGGATGGACAAAGACCAGGTTTTTTTTCTGCGCTTCTTTTATCGCGTAATCGTAAGCATCATCATAAGCATCGCCCACCAATACGGCTTTGGCGCCGTAGGCTTTGACCGCATTGACTTTAATCGTCGGGGTCGTTTTCGGCATCACAATCGTGGCTTTAACCCCCCGTTGTTGTGCTGCCAGTGCCAGCCCCTGCGCATGATTACCTGCCGAAGCGGCGATCACACCTTCTAGTTCACCCTGCCGCAGCAGCTGGTCAATTTTGTTATAGGCACCGCGTAATTTAAAAGAAAAAACAGGCTGCAAGTCCTCTCTTTTCATTAGGATACGATTATTTAAGCGTTTAGACAGACTTTTCGCGATCTCAAGCGGGCTTTCAATTGCAACATCATAAACACGTGCTGTGAGGATTTTTTCGATGTATTTTTTAGTCATTGCGCTCGGTTTTTGTACGGTACGGTAAATTCATAAATCGTTTTGTATTAAATTGCTGAAATCTGCACGGCTTTAGCGCAGTATAAAAGCAATAAAACCAAAGTAATAGCACTAAATAGCCTATAAGCGGCATGACAAGCCCCTATACAACAGGTATTATGCTGCGATTCGAATTTTTGAAAACAATTAATCTTAAGTAAAGGGGACTTCTGATGAGCATGACCCAGGATCAAATGAAACGTAAAGCTGCCGAAGCGGCGATGGAATATGTGGTTACTGATTCAATCGTCGGTGTTGGTACCGGTTCTACTGTAAATCATTTCATTGATTGTCTGGCGGACATCAAGAACAAAATTGAAGGCGCGGTTTCCAGCTCAGAAGCCTCTACCAAATTACTCAAAGCGGCGGGTATTGAGGTCTTCGATACCAATCATGTCAGCAATATTCCGGTTTACATTGACGGCGCTGATGAGTCAGATCACTACCTTAATTTAATCAAAGGCGGCGGTGGCGCTTTAACTCGCGAAAAAATTATTGCCGGCATGAGTGACAAGTTTGTCTGCATCGCCGATGAATCGAAACTGGTCGATATCATGGGTAAATTCCCTTTACCGGTAGAAGTCATACCGATGGCGCGCAGCTACATCGCCCGTGAGCTGGTAAAATTAGGCGGCGAGCCGGTCTGGCGTGAAAACTACGTGACCGATAATGGCTGCGACATTTTGGATGTACACAATCTCGAAATCATGGAACCGATCAAGCTCGAAAACACCATTAACGCAATGGCAGGTGTGGTTACCGTTGGTATCTTTGGTAATCGTGGCGCTGATGTATTGATTCTGGGCACACCAGATGGTGCTAAAATCGTTTATCCCAAGTAAGTCATTACTTCGGCAGGTCAAATTATGAGTTTTCAGCGCAAAGAAATGAAACAGTCTGTCACTATCGACGGTACCGATATAGCGGTCTGGACCGACCCTCAGGTCATGCATTTAAGCCAGAGCCCGTCGATGTTTATGATTAACTGGAATGATATGGATGAGTTCAATCCGCGCATTGCCAGTCGTATGCTGGAACTTGAAAACGATCAGAAATTTACCCATCTGATGCCCAATGCAGGACCTAAAATCAGAGACATACACAAATGGGGAATTCCTGAAGCCGAGCTGATACACGAACGAGCGATGGAGCTATTCTCACAGGCAACCGGTAACCCCAGACCCACTGTTGATGTCGCCTGGGGCAATATCAATCGGCATAACCAGTACCTTAATCCACACAGTCACACTAATTGTATTGGCTCTGTGGTTTACTGCGTCGATACCGGTGACCAAGATCCCGATAACGAATTAAGCGGCCGCTTTGTGATCGTCGACCCACGAGTTGAAGAGTGTTGCCCGCTAGAACCTGGCCGGGTCACACTGGAACTGACACCGGACATGAAACCCGGCACGATGATTGTATTTCCGAGTGACATTGTGCATTTTGTCCACCCGTATACCGGTCACAAACCTCGCATGACCATCGCCTGGAATCTGAAGTAAGCTGCTGCAGCTTATAACAAGACCCGTTCAATACCGTCTTTTTTCAGGCTCTTAATAAAGTCCTGTTGCCAGTTATCACCAAACCGCTGCTGTGCCATTTCGACCACAATATAATCGGTGTTTAATCCGGTCTGATTCTGATAACGCGACAGGCCTTGCTGACAAGCCGGGCATGAGGTCAGTAATTTTACGTTATTGTTCTTTGCTCGTGGCTGGCCGGTTAAAGCGCTAATATTCTTTTGTAATTCATTTTGCTTTTTAAATTTTACCTGTGCCGCAATATCCGGCCGGGCGATAGCAAAGGTGCCCGACTCACCACAGCAACGATCGCTCAGGGTTACTGTTTTACCGAGTAACTTGCTCGCGACCTGAATCGAATCATGCTGCTTCATTGGTGTGTGACAGGGCTCGTGATACAAATACTCTGTCTCATTATCCAGCTCCAGCTCGATGCCTTTTTCCATCAGATATTCATGGATGTCGAGTAATCGGCAGCCCGGAAAAATCTGCTCAAATTCATATTTCAGCAGCTGATCCATACAGGTTCCGCATGACACGATAACCGTTTTGATATCGAGATAATTTAATGTATTGGCTACCCGATGGAACAGCACTCTGTTCTGGGTAGTAATCTGCCGGCCTTTAAGCTGGTCGCCTGAGGCGCTTTGCGGATAGCCACAACACAGGTAACCGGGCGGCAATACCGTTTGTACACCAGCATCATATAACCAGCGCATGGTCGCCATGCTAACCTGACTGAATAAGCGCTCAGAACCACAACCGGGAAAATAAAATACCGCTTCCGATTCAGCATCTCCGCTTGAGCGGACAGCATCACGAATAATCGGTACGGTTTTATTATCTTCCAGCGATAGCAGCGCGCGCATGGTCTGCGCCGGAATTTTCGCTGGCATCGGTCTGGCAACAAACTGAACCAGCTGCTCGATCTTATCCGGTTTGCCGGTTGTCGCAAGCGGCCTGCTGCGTTTTTTTAGCGCCAGTAATGTTGACAGGCGATGCGCCAGTCGCTGTGATTTATAACCCAGATAAATAAACAGTTTATGCACGATCTTGACCGCTGCCGGGTCTTTAAGATTGAGGTAGGCCATCGCCAGCTTGGCCCCAATATTGGTCTTTCGTTTATTATTTGACGACAATATATTGCGCAGATGAATCGTCACATCGCCAAAATCTATATTTACCGGACACGGTGCCAGGCATTTATGACAAACCGTACAATGGTCAGCGATATCGTTCATTTCATCAAAGTGCTTTAATGAAATCCCGCGCCGGGTTTGTTCTTCATATAAAAACGCTTCGATCACCTGTCCGGTCGCGAGTATTTTATTGCGCGGCGAATACAGCAGATTAGCCGCCGGCACATGCGTGGTACAGACCGACTTGCACTTACCACATCGCAAACAGTGTGCTATCTCGTCATTCAAGGCACCCAGATCACTGTCTTCGAGAATCAGCGCCTCTTGCTTTAATAAACGCAAGGACGGCGTATAGGCGCGTTTCAAGCCACCGGTATCGGCATGCAGTTTGCCAGGATTAAACACATTATTTGGGTCAACCTGTTTTTTATAAGCGGCAAAGCTGTCCAGTGCTTGTGGCTCCATATACTGAATTTTGGTGATACCGATCCCGTGTTCACCACTGATCACACCGCCCAAATTCAACGCCAGCGCCATCACTCGGTCAACAATCCGTTCGGCTTCTGTCAGCATCTCGTAGTCGTTTGAGTTGACTGGTATATTGGTATGCACATTACCGTCGCCGGCGTGCATATGCAGCGCAACAAATAAGCGACTGGACAGAACATTATGATGAAGCTGTTCAATTTTATCGTGAATGCTTTGCAGCGAGTGTCCACTGAAAATATGTTTCAGCGGTTTCTCCAGCTCCTGCCGATACGAGACCGTCACAGCGTGGCGTAAAAACAAATCCACCAGCCGGTCGTTTTCGTCTGCCCGCTCCAGCCCTGTTGCTCGACGATGATCTGCTGCCGGGCTATCAAGATTGTCCAACAGAATTGTCCAGCGCGCTCTGACTGCGCTGATTAAAGTTCGTGCTGCCTGTCGTTTATCTTCAAATGACTGTGCCGCCTCGGCATCGCCGGCGGGCGCAGCACAGGCCGCTTCAACACACTGGGAGATCGCCTCGAGGATTTTTAACTTGTTCGATATTGAATGCTCAATATTGATGCGTTCGATGCCTTCGCTATATTCAGCCAGCCGCGCCAGCGGTATCACCACATCTTCATTAATTTTGAATGCATTGGTATGCGCAGCGATCGCTGCAGTGCGTGCCCTATCCTGCCAGAAACGCGCTCGCGCTTCAGCACTGACGGCGATAAAGCCCTCGCCCTGCCGGTTATTAGCCAGCCTTACCACATAGTCTGCTGCGTCAATAACCGCCTGCTCATCATCACCGCAGATATCAGCCACCAGCACCATTTTTGGCAACTCGCCGCGTGAGGCTTTTGGGCTATATTTGACGGCCTTCACATAGCGATCATCCAGGTGCTCAAGCCCGGCCAGACTAACCAGCGGATTCTGATCAAGGTAATCTTTGGACTCCACTATCGCCGGTACCGACTGACGAATATCACTGCCATAGAACTCCATGCAAACCGTGCGAGTGAATTCAGGGTGACGATGCAGAATAAACTCGGCCGACGTAATCAGCCCGTCGCAACCCTCTTTCTGCACGCCCGGCAAGCCACCGAGAAACTTATCGGTAACATCTTTACCCAGACCTTCCTTACGCAAGGAGCGGCCGGCGAATTCAAGTATTTCAGGTGCTTTACTGGCTTTAACACCACTGCTGTCAAAGTAACTGACTTTAAAGCGGACCCTGTCCTGCAGATGGATTTTGCCAAGGTTATGCTGTAATCGTTCAACATGCAGCCAGCTTGCATCCGGCATCACCATCCGCCAGGACCATAAGTTATCTAATGTGGTGCCCCACATCACCGCTTTTTTGCCACCGGCATTCATCGCTATATTACCGCCGATAGTGGATGCGTCCTGCGAGGTAGGATCGACAGCAAAGACCAGACCTTGTTTTTCAGCAGCTTCTGACACCCGCTTGGTAACCACCCCAGCTTCTACCCGAATTATCGGCACCGGCTGCTCATAGCCCTCGAGATCGAGAAATTTAATCGGCTCCAGTGACTCAAGCTTTTCGGTATTAATGACCGCAGTATTTTCAGTTAACGGTACGGCACCACCGGTATAACCGGTACCACCACCGCGCGCGATGATTCTTAAACCGGCGGCAATACAGGCGCCGATGACTTCACGCATTTCTGCTTCAGAATCTGGCGTGATTACCACAAACGGAAACTCGACCCGCCAGTCGGTGGCATCGGTGACGTGCGAGACCCGGGCGATACCACTGAAATCAATATTATCTTTACGCGTAACGGTCGCAAGACCGGCCGTTAGCTGCTGGCGCAGTCTGAACTGCTGGCCAAACCAGTTTTCAAAATCAGTCACCGCCTGGCCGGCCTTGTTAATTAAATCTATCGCCAGCTTGTTATCATTGGCCCGCTTTGACATCTGATCCAGCCGGTGCCGCATCGCTCCAACCAGATTTTTTCTGCGCTTTACATTGACTAATAAATCGTCCTGAATCAGAGGGTTACGCGTAACCACCCAGAGATCACCCAGCACCTCAAATAGCATACGCGCAGAAATACCGGTGCGTCTGGAAGTTCGCAGCTGATTGATAATAGGCCACATATCATCCCCCAGAAAACGCGAAATAATTTCCCGATCTGAAAATGAAGTGTAGTTGTAAGGTATTTCGCGAATGCGATGATTAACAGCGTCAGACATTGATATTTATACAAACAAATCAGCAAAAGCCTATTTTAGCATAGGTTCTTCGAATAGATCAGAATTGTGGGCAGTGGGCAGTGGGCAGTGGGCAGTGGGCAGTGGGCAGAAAAGTCTATTTTTTATAAGTTGATAGTCAACCGAATATTTAAGTCTTTTACTGCAAACTCTACACTGATAGCTGCAAACTTTCTTAAATCTCAGACATAAAAAAACGGGGCCGAAGCCCCGTTTTTTTAGCAAAACTTTAATTCAAATAGAATTAGAAGTTTTTACGCAGACCGATAGTCAAAGAAGTTACGCTCTTATCAGCATTTGCAGTTGCTGGAGCAGCCACTTTACCAGTACCACCAGTTGTACGCTGACCAACGATCAGGTGAGTGGTCTTGTTCAGCTTGATGATATCACCGAAAGCAGTGTAGCTCATGTCATGAGCGGCGTTATCACCAGCAAATGAACCGTTAGCGATTACAAAGTTATGCTTACCCATTTTGTATGAGAAGTTCATGTAAGTTAAATCACCAGCACCATTTGCAGCTGCTTCAACAGACTCAGACTGGAAAGTCACTTTCATCGCATCATTGATTTTGTACTGAGCACCAAACTTACTGTTTGACTTATCTTGAGTACCACCAGTAGTAGTACCAGCTTGCTTAGCTGTAGAATAAATTACTTTCAGGCCTTTAACGCCAGTATAAGTAATTGCCATCAATGCATCGCCTTCTGAACCAGTTTTAGTAGCATCGTTGTCATCATCTAAAACAGAAGTCTGGTATTGGACCTGTACACCGGCTACTTTTGGTGACTTATATTCTACTAACTGGCTGATGAAACCGTTACTTGCGTAAGCGCCTTTCGCCATACCACCGTTACCACGAGCCTGCAGAGCAGTTGCTACGAACGGGTCAAATTTAACACCACCGGCTGTTTTGTAAGCACCGTGGAAACGACCCGCTGCAACAGAACCCCAAGCTGCTTTAATACCTACAAATGAATCACGCTGACAATAAACAGATTCTACAGACTTATTTGGTGCTGCTGTATAATTTTTATCACAACCACCAGCTGCAACAGTGTCATTGATATCAATTTGCAGTTCGAGTTTAGCAAAAGCAGTCATGCCGCCGCCTAATTCTTCAGAGGTTTTAAAACCTAAACGGCCACGACCGTCATTATCATTCTGTGTAACACCAGCAGCATCGCCACCAAGACTGTTAATACCCGCATACATTTGGCTGTATACAGTAACATCCGCATTTGCAGCCATTGATGCTGCCATACCAGCAGTGATAGCTGCTGCAATTATAGTTTTTTTCATTGTTTAAGACTCCTGCCTTATTTTGTGGTCAAAATAAACACGCATATTTATAAATGTTTAACTTTAAAAGTGCAAGCCCTTTTTCCCCAATTGTATTTTTTGGCGCATTTTTATCATAAATGCTTAGATGCCAGGCTTAGCTTTCGCTGAGTTAATTTATAAATAACGTTTTCGAAAGCTGCCTGAATCATGCCACGCCCGTTTACTGCAAACAAGGCTTTTTATGCTGTTTTTTTAAAGTTTTGCTTCCACTTACTAAACCACTAGGCCACAGATAACTATTTTTTTCAGCACCATAAAATTAATTATTAAGGGGTTTACCATAGATAACCCGCGTAAAACACCGACACAATAACGCCCCTGATTACATAGTAGCCCTTATTAACAAGCGACTGACAATCCTGCCGACAATAAAATATCTCTTAAATAGAGCAACACCATCAATCTGTTTATTTTCTGCACGGCTATTTTTCGCGCACAAAAAAAGGCCGGATTAAATCCGGCCTTTTTTACAAACTGTGGCAACCGCAAAGCAGTTGCCTGATCAGTTGTATTAACGTTTCGAGAACTGTGTCGCGCGACGTGCTTTGCGCAGACCCACTTTCTTACGCTCAACTTCACGTGAATCACGAGTTACGAAACCTGCTCCGCGCAATGCTGGGCGCAGAGTTTCGTCGTACTTCATTAATGCACGGGTGATACCGTGACGAATAGCCCCTGACTGACCGGTACTGCCACCACCTTTAACAGTGATATTGAAGTCAAACTTGTCAGAGAACTCAGTCAGAACTAATGGCTGACGCACAACCATACGCGATGTTTCACGACCGAAGTATTCGTCTAATGGGCTACCATTTACTTTAATGTTGCCACTGCCAGCACTCATGAAGACGCGAGCGCTAGATGATTTACGACGACCTGTCGCGTAGTATTGATTTTCAGCCATTTCTCGACCTTACCTTATATATCCAGCACTTTAGGCTGTTGAGCTTCATGATTATGCTTAGGACCTGAGTAAACTTTCAGCTTACGGTACATGTCACGACCCAGTGGGTTCTTAGGTAACATACCTTTCACTGCCAGCTCTATAACACGCTCAGGCGCTTTATCAATCAGTTTATCAAAGCTGATTGATTTTAAACCACCAATAAAACCACTATGGTGATGATACATCTTATCCTTTGCTTTATTACCTGTAACCGCTACTTTTTCAGCATTGATCACGACAATATAGTCGCCGGTATCAACATGCGGGGTGTAAACAGGCTTATGTTTGCCGCGCAAACGCAAAGCAATCTCAGCTGCCATACGGCCCAGAGTTTTATCAGTAGCATCGACAACAAACCAGTCGCGCTTTACAGTTTCTTTATTGGCACTAATCGTTTTCATAACGTTTGCATGCTCCATGAGTATGCGAATTCGAAGGCGCAAGATTGTACATAATTAGCGTAACAACCACAAGCCCTATCCAAAGGTTTTCTGGATTATTTAGCCGCACAAGCACCACTAACAAGAAAACAGAGCGCGCGAATCTCGGTGATTGCGATTCTCTGCGGCCAAATCCACTGATCCATACTATTTCATTACCCGAACCCACCACAAGCTTAATTCGCGTCATCACGTATTAATGCTAGACATCGTCCGCGACACCGCTGTTCTGTGGCGAACACTCGCACTTAAACACTGATGCCCAATTAGCACCTGTTTCAAGCCACCAGCTGAGCAACCTGGCATTTATACTGGGCAAAAAAAAGGCGTTGCAGGGGATGCAACGCCTTAAATAACCACCAAAATGGAGGATGGAGGAGTCTTGAAAATCTTAGGGGAAAATTCAAAACATGAGCATATTCTAATATAATAATTATCATTGTCAAACATAAATATAGCTAAATACTAATATTCTAATAAATATCGATAAGCGGTAGTCTCAATATTGTCGTCACAACTGTTCGTGCCACCAATCAAACCCCTCGTAGCACGACTGGCTTGTTATCATGCGCAGTGATTAATCCTCAAGCAGCAAGCGCTGCACCCGCTCACCCCGGATTAAGTGCTTGTCGAAAATCTCATCGATATCCTCTTTATCAACATAGCTGTACCAGACCGCATCCGGATAAACCACCAACACCGGTCCTGCTGCACATCGATCCAGACAACCTGCGGTATTAATTCGCACTTTGTCCGGGATCTGCTGCCCCATTTCTTTTAATTTTTGTTTGGCATAGGCGCGCAAAGCCGCTGCACCGTGATCTTCACAGCAAGCACTGCCATCGTTACGCTGATTAGTACAAAAGAAAACATGGTATTTAAAATGCGACATATTGATCATTCGGATAGCCTTAAAGAACAGGTATAATAACAGCCCCCAGAGCCCTGTGAACATAGTAAATACCATGCCTAAAGCCGATCTTTCTGCCGCCGACCAGTGCGTAATGTGCGGCATGTGCCAGCCGCACTGCCCAACCTACCGGTCTGAGCAAATTGAATCAGAATCTCCGCGTGGCCGGCTATCATTGATGCTTGGGCTGGCACAGGGCCAGCTGCAGGCTGATCACAGCGTTGCCTCACATTTAAATCACTGTAGCGGCTGTGGTGCCTGTGAAGCCATGTGCCCGTCACGGGTACCATTTATGCAGCTAATGGATAACAGCAAATCTCATTTACCCGGTAAAAACACAGTGACCCGGGTGCTCTTAGAATTAGTCCGCCAGCCTGCACGCTACCGGCTCTTAAATGCCCTGCTCAGTAGCCAGAGATTCGGCAATTTCTGGCGCTTTTTCGGCTTTTTGTCACAACACAGCAAATCACTGCAAACTGTCATCAATAGCCGGCAAAACACACAACAACTGCAGCCTTTTTACCCGGCAACATCCGCATTGCAAGGCAACGTCGGTTTATTTACTGGCTGTATTACTCAACTGTTTGACCAAACGACGCTTACAGACAGCATCCAACTGCTCACACACTGCGGCTACAATGTTCATGTTCCGAAGCAGCAGGGCTGTTGCGGCGCCTTGCACCAGCATAATGGCGAGCAGGCCATAGGCACACACTTGCTGCGACACAATCAACAAGTCTTTGATTCACTGCCTCTGGACGCGATTATTTTTACCGCCACCGGCTGTGGGGCTCAGCTGACGTCAACACCACAGAACACGCCGGTTATGGATATCATGCAATTTATCAATCAGTTCGCGCTGTTATCACAGCTCAAGCTCCAGCCATTGACTGCTAATGTTCTGATTCACGAGCCTTGCAGCCAGCGCAATCAACTTAAATTGCCTGCTATAACCCCGCTGATGCAGCAGATACCCGGCATAACTTTGCAGCAGCTGGCAGAGAACCCGTTTTGTTGCGGCGCCGGAGGCATTAACCTGCTGACTCAAACTGACAGCGCAAACAAATTGCGCCTACCCAAAATCCTTGATATTCAAACTCAACAGCCTGATATGGTGATCAGCACCAATTACGGCTGCGCCCTGCATCTGGCCAGCGGCACTGTAGAATTGAGCGAGAACAAAAACATTGAATTTTGTCACCCGGTCAGCTTGCTTGTTCGCAGCGCCTCATTACAATAATCATTGTAATTATTAACGGATTTTCTACTATGCGGCATTTTTCACCATTTGATCAGCTCATCATGCAGGGCAACCACGCCATCCGTACTATTTTTGGCCAGCCTGAAATCACTGAGCGCAAATACCCGGCAGAAACCATTGATGATAGCGAACTCGATGATCAGCAACGCAAACACGTAGCCGGATTGATGCGAATTAACCACGCCGGCGAAATTGCAGCTCAGGCTTTGTATTCTGGCCAGGCCCTGACCGCCAAGCTAGAAGACGTACGTGAAAGCATGAACCGGGCCGCCCTAGAAGAAAACGACCACCTCGACTGGACCGATAAACGACTACATGAACTCGGTAGCCAGCGCAGCCTGCTGGCTCCTTTCTGGTATGCAGGCTCCTTTGTGATCGGCGCTGCTGCTGGCGCTGCCGGCGACAAATGGAGCCTAGGCTTTGTTGCCGAGACCGAAAAACAAGTCGTTAAGCACCTGCAAGATCATTTAGAAAAACTTCCGGAAAACGATCAGCGTAGCCGGGCGATCCTTGAACAAATGAAAGAAGACGAGCAGCACCACGCCACCGTTGCACTTGAACATGGTGGCCGAGAACTGCCCTGGCTAGTGAGAAAACTAATGACACTGACATCAAAAGTGATGACTAAGACGGCGTACCGGCTTTAAAACGGTTTGCGGTTTGCGGTTTGCGGTTTGCGGTTTGCGGTTTGCGGTTTGCGGTTTGCATAATTTTAGTCTTTTACCGACCACTGCCAACCGAACACCGCACACTTTCTTTTAAACACAAAAAAGCCCACGGATTTCTCAATCTCGCGGGCTTTTTCTTCAGCAAATTTAACTAGCTTATTAAGCCGCTTTCTCGGCTTTTGTGTGGTAATCCACCACTTTCTGAACTTCGTTCTTTGAACCCATGATCACAGGAACACGCTGGTGCAGACCGGTCGCTTCCACTTCCATAATACGTTCACGACCCGTCGAGCTCATGCCGCCGGCCTGCTCCATGATAAAGCTCATTGGGTTAGCCTCGTACATTAAACGCAATTTACCCGCTTTACCGGCTTCACGCGTATCAAACGGGTACATGAAAATACCACCGCGCGTCAAAATACGGTAAACCTCAGCCACCATAGAAGCAACCCAGCGCATGTTATAGCGCTGACCTAACGGTCCTTCTTCACCTTGCAGACAGTCAGAGATGTAATCCTGCACCGGCTTTTCCCAGAAACGCTGATTAGACAGATTGATTGAGAACTCTTTAGTTTCCTCAGGTACCGTTACACCTTGTTCTGTCAGTACGAATTCACCAATACGGTGATCCAGTGTAAACGTATTAACACCTTTACCGGTGGTTAACACCAGAACGGTTGATGGACCGTAAACGACGAAACCAGCTGCAACTTGCTTTGTACCTTGCTGTAAGAAATCAGCCAATTCTGGATCGGCTGAAGAGCCTTTAGGCGCTTTAACGATTGAGAAGATAGTACCGACAGAGATATTTACATCAATGTTAGATGAACCATCTAAAGGATCAAACATCATCAGGTATTCACCACGCTGAATGCCTTCCGGGATCATCAATGGATCATCGATTTCTTCCGAACCCATACCGGCAGTTAGGCCGGTGTATTTCAGGTGATCGTACATCATGTCATTGGTTATAATATCTAACTCTTTTTGCGTTTCGCCCTGAACGTTTTCAGAACCCGCAACACCTAACACACCAGACAGTGGACCCAGGCTGACCGTTGAAGCGATTTCTTTACACGTGATACTAACTTCATGAATCAGCGAGATCAGATCATAGGAAAGACCATCACCTTCACGGTTACGACACATTAAATACTGCTTCAGTTTAGGGTTTTGCATAGTTACTCCAAATACTTTGTCACGGGAAACCGGTTCCCATTATTAACCTCATGCTGCATGAGGAGGGGGCATATCGGATATTTCCTAAATCTCGAAAATCAATTTCGCGATATCACCAAAAAAATCAGTAAAATCAAGAGACTTACGAAATATCCGAAGGCTTGTCAGCTGTAACAGCCCACAATAGGGCGCGCATTATATCATAATATTATAAAATACAGAATTAATTAGATTGTGCATGCTAATATTTTCATACAAAACAGCATTAAGCAGGGTGTTTATGCTATTAAATACTAGTCAGCAATTACAAAAAATACAGGGACAGATGCCGTGAAAACACACCGTTCGGCTAAAAAAACATCAGATTTAAAACCCCTCTCGGCACACCTGCAATGGCGCCGAACCAAAATTATTGCCACATTGGGGCCTGCCAGTGAAAAAACTGCCACCATTGAAAAACTGCTACGACTTGATGTCAATGCGTTCAGATTAAACATGTCTCATGGCGATCATGACAGCCATCGTCAGCTGGTCATGCGTATCCGTCGCGCAGCAAAACGCCTCGACAAACACGTCGCCATCATCATGGATTTATGTGGTCCCAAAATCAGGGTTGGCAAATTTGAAGAAGGCGCCATTACTCTGCAAGACGGTGACAAGGTAATTGTTAGCAGCCGTCAGTTCACCGGCCAAGCGGGACTGATCAGCTCTCAATATCGCCAGTTACACAAAGATATAAAACCAGGCGAGCGTATATTGCTGGATGACGGCAACCTGGAGCTAAACGTCAGTGCGATAAAAGGCCGCGACGTACACTGCAAAGTGATCTATGGCGGGCTGCTAAAAAACCACAAAGGCATGAACCTGCCAGACTCACAGCTTTCGACCCCATCCTTTACCGCCAAAGATAAGGACGACGCCAAACTGGCAATCGAAGCCGATGTCGATTTCATCGCTTTAAGTTTTGTACGTAATGCCGGCGATATCCAGACCTTGCAGCGTTATCTGAAAAAACAGCACGCCGATATACCGGTGATAGCGAAGATTGAAAAACCCGAAGCGATTGAGAATATCGACGAAATTCTTGCCGCCTCATACGGCATAATGATTGCGCGTGGCGATCTTGGCATTGAACTACCTGCCGAAAGCGTGCCCTTATTGCAGCAAAAACTGATTCAAAAAGCCCGCGAATACGACCGCCCGGTGATTGTTGCCACACAGATGCTGGAATCGATGATCAGCTCAGCCCGGCCTACCCGCGCCGAAGTCGGCGATGTCGCAAACGCCGCTCTGGGCAGCGCAGATGCCGTGATGCTATCGGGAGAAACCGCGAGTGGTAAATTCCCGGTTAAAGCAGTTCAAACCATGGACAGAATTCTGCGTGAGATTGAAAACCATCAGTGGCAAAGCAACAGTTTTGGCCAGCGAATTGATCAATCCAGTAAAGGCGAATACCCGGTCCGCGAAGCAGTGGCACGGGCAGCACTGAGGCTGACTGACGATTTAAAACTGCAGGGCATTATTGTCCCGACCCATTCCGGCACCACAGCTCGCATCCTTGCCGCCGCCAGACCCTCTGCACCGTGTATCGGTGTCTGTTCCAGCGCCAGAGTAAACCGAACTCTGGCCTTGCACTGGGGCGTGGTACCGGTGCTGGTAGACGAACCAGCAACACATGACTGGCGCTCGCTTTGCTCGGTTATCAGTAACAAATGCAATCTCACCAAAAGCGGCCACACGGTGTTACTGGTATCCGGTTTTAATGATGAGCCAAGTCTTAACGAGCCGGTCATGAAGATACTTGAGGTCTGATGATGGTGGGCAGTGAGCAGTGAGCAGTGAGCAGTGAGCAGTGAGCAGTGAGCAGTGAGCAGAAAATTCTATTTTTTGTATGTCGTTATCAGCTGAATTTTAAATTTTTTATCTTTACTGCAAACCGCCTTTTATACCACGCACTTTTCTAATCCAGAATCAGCCCCACACCTTCAGCCAGATTACGGCCGTAGAATATCTCACTCATTTCCTGATTAAGAATTCTGCCTATATGGCGTATCTCCGACTCAGAGTAATCATTTTTAAGCGAACCGAATAAATAATTATCTATATCGATATCGTTTCTGACCATCTTGGTGTGAAAGATATTTTCCTGATAAACATTCACGTCCACCATCTGAAACATGTCTTTGGTATCATCAGCAATATAGTTCTGAATCGAATTGATATCATGATCGATAAACAGTTTATTACCATTGACATCACGGGTAAAACCACGAACCCGGTAATCCATAATCACAATGTCCGACTCAAAACTGTGTATCAGATAATTCAATGCCTTCAGTGGTGAGATCCGGCCACAGGTTGCAACATCAATATCTGCACGGAACGTACTTAAACCATTTTCAGGATGACTTTCCGGGTAGGTATGAACCGTAATATGACTCTTATCAAGATGTGCTACCACCGCATCAGGTAACGGACCCGGTTCTTCTTTGTTAGATAACTGCTCTGACACAATCGGCTCTTCTGAAATCAGTATGGTCACACTAGCACCCTGAGGATCATAATCCTGATGCGCAATATTCAATATATTGGCTCCGATAATATCGGCAACATCCGTCAGAATCTGGGTCAGACGGTCTGCGTTATACATTTCATCAATATATTCAATATATTTTTTTTCATCACTGGAACTGCGTGCATAAACCACATCATAAATATTAAAACTTAATGTTTTAGTCAGGTTATTAAAACCATGTAATTTCAGTTTATTTTTACTCACACTATTTCTCTTCTAAACACTTATCAGATACAGGTGGATGATAAATCATCTGCACCACATTGCCGTCAGGGTCCCGGCAGTAAAAACTACGGGCGCCATCACGGTGCGTTTTAGGCGGCTTAAAAACAACCACATCATGCGCTGTTAAAAACTCATACCACTGGTCCACATCGCCGATTTTATTTAATATAAAGCCGATATGATCGAGGTGCTGATCCCCTGTCATATCACGCTCGGAGCGATGTAGCGCGACATTATCACAGCCGGAACACATATACAGGTTATCGGCATCTGGTCGCCATTCTACCTGCATGCCAATTAATTCCGTATAAAAATATTCACAGGCATCAAAATTATTCACCCATAAAGCGACATGGCGCATTCCGCCAACAGGATTCGGCTTCTTCATTCAGTATCTCTTTTAACGCTATCTATTTAACCGGGAAACAGTTTATTCATTACGTCGGTATTTACCGAATCACCAAAACGGGACTGAAAAACCAGTGGTAATGGTACAGAGCCTGCTGACAACAAATCATCGTGAAATTTTTTCAGCTCAAATCCTGTCTGCTGCTGCAAAATCTCACGTACCGATTTAATCAAGCCCCAGCCAGTGGCATACGACATCGGTACGGTTGGTGCCAGGCTATACCAGTTCAGCTCAGCTTTTGCCTGTGCATATTCAAAACCGAGCTCATCACACAGTCGTTGTGCAGCCTGCTCGATACTCATACCCCGGGTATGAATATCAATATCGATCATAACGCGCAAAGCCCGCCATAACCGGTCACGCAGCATAATGATTTTATGTTCTGGTTTTTTCAGATACGCCTGCTCAACCATCAGCTCTTCACAATACAGCGCCCAGCCCTCGTAAAAAGTCGATGTCGCATTTAATACACGCACCAGACTGCTCGCAGCCTCTATCTGGTTTGCTGTACTAAACTGTAAATGATGGCCGGGATAGGCCTCATGCACCGAAGTCAAATCGATTGAAGTTTTATTGTGTTCTGCTAGGCCAGCTGCCTGCTCAGGCAGGGTGACATAATAATAACCATGCTGCTGCGGATCTGTCCGGGTCGGTTCATCGTAGGCTGCAAAAGGAATCTCATGGCGCAAAAAGTCAGGCGTTTCAATCACCGAGAGACGCTGCGACTGGGGTACAGTCAGCAGATCTTTTTCGCTGATAAAGGCCAGTGCTTTTTGCATACTCTGACGATAATATTCAAGTAGTTTTTTTCTTGGAGGGGTGTCTGCTTTAATTTTATCCAGCGTTTGCTGCACACTGGCACCCTCCAGCAATTGATTTAACTGAGCCTGTGTCTGTTCAAATAAATCGCTGCCAAAGTTATACAGCTGCTCTGTTGTCAGCGGTATAAAATGACTTTCCTTTAACAGTCGCTCATAGGTCGTCTTACCACAGGCAAAATCACCGGCTGCTAACGGCTGTAATTCTCTTTGCATGAAAACAGCAAAATCATTAAGCGCGTGACTGGCTTGTTCGGCTATTTCATGTAAGCGCTCTGGCTTACTGAAATGCTTGAGAACAACCGGATGCTGCTCAAGATTAAGAATAAAACCTACACCTGCAGATGCCTGATCAATCGCAGACTGTAGCCAGACGGGCGGTATTAATTCAGGCTGCTGTTGTAACAAAATTTTAGCACCGCGCAAATGCGATGGTATCGCCTGCAGCCTGTGCTTAACTGCCGCATGCAAGTTATCAATAGGACGCATCAATAACTGATGTATCGCATTCAGCGGTAAAAACTCGATGGGATTACGATAACGCCAATCTCTTTCCAGCAACTCATGCAGCTCGCCTGAGGCCGCTGAATACAAGATATTAAAATCTATCTTTTCATCCTCTGACAAGCTGTTTGTATTCAGCTCCTGCAGCGATGACAACAGGCTTTTGTTTAATGCAATCAGGGCACCAATATCATCATCGGAATAAGGTTTTAATATATCCTCATAGCCCGACACGCCAACTGCAACGGCAGACTCAGGATGAAAACGAAACCAGCTGTTGTAATAACTTTTTACTAATTCACTAAAAACCATTTATTAATCACTTTTTATTTATTATTTATTCAGACAAATCGATAATTTCATAGTCATGCGTAATTTCAACCGTAGAAGCCAGCATAATTGACACAGAACAATATTTATCAGCAGATAGCGCTACCGCCTTTTCTACCTGCTTTGGATTCAGTTTGTTACCTTCAACAACAAAATGAGCGTGAATTTTAGTAAAAACCTTGGGGTCGGTCTGCGCTCGCTCGGCACTGATTTCGACATGACAGTTCGTTATGTTCTGACGGCCTTTTTGTAAAATCATCAGCACATCAAATGAAGAACAGCCGCCGAGGCCAAGCAACACCATTTCCATCGGACGGATACCTAAGTTTCTGCCACCCGCCTCTGGCGGACCATCCATCACTACTGAATGACCACTTTCAGATTCACCGACAAATGTCATGTTATCAAGCCACTTAACCCTTGTTTTCATGCTTTAACCTCAATAAAACTCATAAAATACTTGATGTAATGGCTTCGATTTGCGAAATTACATCAAATGGATAAAAACTGGCCAACGGTAATTAATCGAGACCAGCCAAAAAATCAGCCCGAAAAACTAGCCCCAAAAAACTAGCAGATAATAATAATGAACAAGATACCTCTGGTTACCAAATCAAACCCGTCTCTCGATAAGTTGCTGGCAAACTGTCACCGTAAAAAATACAGTGCCCGAAAAAACATCATCCACGAAGGTGATAAATCGGAAACACTGTACTATATCATCGACGGCGCGGTAATCGTACAGGCCGAGGATGAAGATGGCAGCAATATCATACTCGCCTACCTGAATTCTGGCGATTTTTTTGGTGAAATGGCGCTGTTTGATGAAACCTTCCAGCGCTCTGCTCTGGTCGTTGCCAAACATGATTGCGAAATCGCTGAAATCACCTACGACCGCTTCCGCGAACTCTTTAAAGAAGATTATCAAATACTGGAAATGCTGGCCAAGCAAATGGCCAACAGGCTACTGAAAACCAGTCAGTCGGTCAGAAACCTGATGACACTCGATGTTACCGGACGCATAGCCGCAGCACTACTGGAGCTGGCCAAACAGCCGGACGCCATGACTCACCCCGACGGCATGCAAATCAGCATCACCCGTCAGGATATCTCTAAAATTGTCGGCTGCTCAAGAGAAATGGCTGGCAGGGTATTAAAAGACCTTGAACACGACGGCCTGATCAGCGCCCATGGTAAAACCATTGTGGTGTTTGGGACACGTTAAAAACCTGTGCCGCTTATTTAAATCCCGACTGAAAAGTTTTTGCTGCTGAAAAGTGACAGACAAGTTGCCCTGACGCTTTTAGCTTCGGCTAACAGTATGAAATATTTATAATCTGAGCGTTAGTGCTGACTTTTTTCAGGCTTATGGCAGCCGGGACATCTGTAACGACAGCAAACTAAATCTGCCACCTAGATCATGGCATCTGACACAGAAAGTATATGATTATTTAAAAAACAACTCCGCCAGTTTTTCACCCGGCTCTTCAACTTTCATAAACGCCTCACCCACCAGAAAGGCGTTGACCTGATTTTCTCTCATCATACGCACATCATCCGCCGTATGAATACCGCTCTCTGTCACCAGCAAACGCTTATCCGGCACCATCGGCAGCATACGCAAAGTGGTATCTAAAGAGGTTTCAAAGGTACGCAAATTTCGATTATTAACGCCTATCAGTTCACAATCTGTCTCAAGCGCTCGCTTCATTTCGCCTTCATCGTGCACTTCCATTAACACATCCATTCCCAATTGATTAGCCTGCGCCAATAATCCATGCAGAGAAGCATCATCTAAAGCTGCAACGATCAATAAGATACAATCGGCATCCATCGCACGGGCTTCATACACCTGGTAAGGATCAATTATAAAATCCTTGCGGATCACCGGAAGATCACAGGCCGCCCGCGCTTCAATTAAATAATCAGTACAACCCTGAAAATAATCTTGGTCTGTTAAAATCGATAGACAGGCTGCACCATGCTGAGCATAACTTTTCGCAATCTCGGCCGGTACAAAGTGCTCGCGCATCACGCCTTTACTGGGTGATGCTTTTTTTATTTCAGCAATCACCGCGGCATCACCGGCGTTAATTTTATTTCGCATACTTTGAATAAAACCACGCGGCTTTGATGCCTGACTGGCTCGCTCTGTTAATTCATCGATGCCAATAATTTTACTGCGTTCATTATTTTCTTCTGCCTTACGCTGTAAAATCTTAACCAGAATATCTGACTGTGACATGGTTTTTTCCTGCCGTGATGTAATGAATAGTAATAGCGATTACTGGTTGCTTAATGCTATCAGTTCTTCGAGTTTGTTTTTAACCTCACCGGAGGCAATAACTTCATCTGCCCGCGCCACCCCTTCGGCCAGTGTCGTTGCCAGACCTGCAACATAAATTGCGGCACCTGCGTTAAGGCAAACAATATCTTTAGCCGGGCCGGCTGTATTGGCAAATACCGACTGTATGATTTTGAGACTGTGCGCTGCATCTTTCGCCCGCACCGCATCCAGCGCAACCGTTTTCATACCAAAATCTTCCGGCTTAATACTATAGGTTTTTATTGCGCCATCTTTTAATTCGGCAATATGCGTTTCACTGCCAATACTGATTTCGTCCAGTCCGTCCTCAGCATGCACCACCAGCACATGCTCACTACCAAGGTTTTTTAACACCTGCGCCAGCGGCTCAACCCAGGCCTTATCAAAAACCCCAAGCACTTGGTTAGGTGCACCGGCCGGATTGGTTAACGGACCGAGCACATTAAAAATGGTGCGCACAGCCATTTCTTTACGCGGGCCAATCGCATGCTTCATGGCGCTGTGATGAGCCGGTGCAAACATGAAACCAACACCGACATTATTAACACACGCCGCGACCTGCTCTGGTGTCACATTAAGATTAACACCTGCTGCTTCTAACACATCTGCGCTACCGGACTTACTGGTAATAGAGCGATTGCCGTGCTTGGCAACACGGCCACCGGCAGCAGCTACAACAAACGCACTGGCGGTTGAGATATTAAACGATCCGGATGAATCACCACCGGTACCACAGGTATCGACCAGATGCTCTTTATTCACTTCAACTTTGTTTGCCAGTTCTCGCATTACCGCCGCAGCCGCAGTGACTTCATCCACGGTTTCGCCTTTCATCCGCAGTCCGACCAAAAAGCCGCCAATTTGTGCCGCTGTGGCTGCACCGGTCATAATGCTGCGCATCACATCAGTCATTTCATCAACTGACAAATTTCTACGTTCTGTCACGGCCTTAATGGCTGCTGGCATATCCATCATCTAATACCCTTTTCTTATTTATTCCGGATCTTTTGATTAACACTGATTGTCGCGTGCCACCGTGACGTGGTCAAGCCGCTTTATTCTGCACAACAGCAGGTTTCGAAAAATACAACACCCCGCCAAATAACAATAGACCGACCGCATGAAAGCTCAGCATCGTCAACGCCAGTCCACTTATACTGTCAAACACCAGTGGTGCCACCACACCCGCGACCACGGCATTGCCTCCCATGTGCATAAAACTCTGTAATGAAGAAGCCAGTCCCTTGTTATTCGGCAACTGATCGATTCCCATCACCGTCAGTGCCGGCATTGTCAGCGCCATACCTACTGCATAAAACACAATCGGGGCAATAACATTTAATGCGTTGATATTTAACCAGTAGGCCTGACACAAATTCAACACCGAGGCACCAAGCATAATCAACGAGCCGGCCAGAATAATTTTCATCGGCGGGTAATAACCTGCAAGCCGTGCCGACGCATACGAGCCAGCCATAATACCTAATACGACCGGTACGAACATAATATAAAACTCGTCTGCCGCGTAGCCCAGGTGACTGAACAATAACTGCGGCGAGGACATGATATAAATAAAGAAGCCTGCAAAATTAAAAGCCACGATTAATGCCAGCACGGTAAAATGCAAATGTGTCATGGCGTGGATATAATTTTTTAGCAGCAGCAGCGGATGCAATGAATGACGACGCTGCGGTGGCAGTGTTTCCGGCAGATATAAGGCGACCAGGCTAAAAACCAGCAAGCCCAACAACATTAAAAATACAAATATATAACGCCAGCCCAGCGTCACTTCGAGTAAGCCACCAACTATCGGAGCGATGGCCGGAGCCATGGCAAAAAACAGCATGACATTTGACATCATCCGTTGTGCTTCTGCACCGCTATACAGATCTCTGACCACGGCCCGGCCGATCACAATACCGACACTGGCAGCCACCCCTTGCAGCAGTCGCAACCATAGAAACGTGTCTATATCATTGACCTGGGAACAGGCAAAAGAGCTCACCGCATAGACAAACAAAGCCAGCAGCGTTATAGAGCGGCGCCCCAGCGCATCGGAAATCGCACCACTGAAGAGTGTCATCATCGCAAAACCGAGCATATACATACTCAAGCTTTGCTGCATCTGCATCGTCGAAGCATTCAGTTCAGTCGCTACACTGGGAAAAGAAGGCAGATACGTATCGATAGTAAAAGGTGCAATCGTCGACAGACTGGCGAGGATGATCGTCAGTAATAAAACCGGTATGTTTTTATTTGCTGCAGACATTACAAGACTGCTTTTTTAGCAAGATAACAGAGTCAGCAGATCCAGAATTCAAAATGTTTTATACCTTGGCTCAACAGCGGCAACTTTAAATTTAATAATAACCATGAGGGCTTATTACTTATTATCAGATAAGAACTGATGCATGATCGATAAGCCTGTTAGGCTCTATTCGCTAGCTGTCTGCTCTAAATAGAGCGCGCTTCTTTATCTGCTGTCAACGGCTAGCATAGCCTCTACATAGCCAGAAAATTGCGCAACAAATCATGGCCATGCTGAGTCAGGATGGACTCGGGGTGAAACTGCACGCCTTCTATCGGCAGTTCCTTATGACGCACACCCATTATCTCATCGATACTTCCGTCTTTGTTTTCTGTCCAGGCTGTAATTTCAAGACAGTCGGGCAGCGATTCTTTCTCGATCACCAGTGAATGATAGCGCGTGGCTTCATAGGGACTTTCCAGGCCACTGAAAACACCGACACCTTTATGATGGATCATCGATGTTTTACCGTGCATTATTTCTCTGGCATGAATAATTTTGCCACCGAAAACCTGGCCGATAGACTGATGCCCAAGACAAACACCTAGAATGGGTAATTTACCGGCAAAATGCTCTATTGCCTGCATCGATATGCCCGCCTCGTTTGGTGTACAGGGACCCGGTGATACCATAATACGTTCCGGTTTCATGGCCTCTATATCTGCAATTGTTATCTGGTCGTTACGATGCACCTCAACCTGTGCACCCAGTTCACCTAAATACTGAACCAGATTAAAGGTAAATGAATCGTAATTATCTATCATCAAAACCATATAATTTTCTCTGTTATGCCTAACTAGACATGCGTTCTATTTTTTCTTGCAGTCGCAGCAGTGCCTGCTGGGTCGTTTTTAATTCATCCAGAATATCATCTTTGCCAACCGGACCTTGCAGCTCTTTTAACTGCTCCTGCTTGGCTTCATCCAGATTATTTAATACTACCGCAATAAACAGGTTGATGATAACAAAGGTCCCCATGACCACGAAACTGACGAAATAAATCCAGCTATAAACATTCATCTCCATCGCGGTGTACATCAGATCCGTCCAGTCTTCCAGTGTCACAACACGAAACAAGCTTAATAAAGACACACCGAGGCTACCCCAGTGCTGCGGATCATGCGCAGCAAAGAGATGGTAACCCGCTACTGCATAAATATAAAAAATTACACTCATTAGCATGATGACGTGGCTCATACCCGGTAATGAACGAATTAATGTGCTCACTATCAATCGTAATTCCGGTATGGTCGAGATCAGACGCATAACCCGTAACAAACGCGCAAGACGCGCCACCATTGCCAGCTCACCCGTTGCAGGAAGCAGTGATAAAACGATGACCGAGAAATCAAACAGATTCCAGCCATCTTTAAAATACAAACTCAATCTTGGCATAACCGCTATCATTTTTAATAACGCTTCTGCCATAAACAGAACCAGTATCGCGCCGCTGCTGAATTCAAGCTGCTGGCCATAAGCTGCCATTATGGAGGCCGATGTTTCAAGACCTAGAATCACCGCATTAACTAAAATTAATGCAATAATCGAGTAATCAAACCAGGCGTGATTTACAACACGCTGTGCAAATATTTTCATAAGTTTATCGTTCACAAAAAAGTTCAGGGAGAGTTAACTAAAATTCCTAACGATGCGAACCATCAAGTCCAACTTCAGCCAGAGCGACCGCCCGAAAAACAGCCCGGCCTTTGTTCATAGTTTCAGCCCATTCATTGTCAGGCACCGAATCATATACGATGCCGGCACCGGCCTGAATATTTAACGTGCCATTTTTTATCACAGCGGTACGGATCGCAATCGCGGTATCCATATTTCCATTCCATGACAAGTAACCTACCGCCCCGGAATAAATACCCCGTTTTACCGGTTCCAGTTCACTGATGATTTCCATCGCACGAATTTTAGGGGCACCACTGACGGTGCCAGCCGGAAAAGTAGCACGCAACACATCCATTGCAGACATGCCTTTTTTCAGTTTGCCGATGACGTTTGAAACAATATGCATCACATGTGAGTAACGCTCGATGGTCATTTTATCAGTCAGTTCTACGGTTCCTATTTCACTGACCCGACCGGCATCATTACGGCCCAAATCAATCAGCATTAAATGTTCGGCCAGCTCTTTAGGGTCGGCTAATAAATCTTTTTCCAGCGCGATGTCTTCGGCTTGGTCTTTACCACGCGGCCGAGTGCCGGCAATCGGTCTTACCGTCACCACATCATCTTCCAGTCGCACCAGTATTTCTGGCGACGAACCAACCACCTGATGGTCTCCTAAATCCAGATAATACATATAGGGAGACGGATTCAGGCTGCGTAAAGCCCTGTATAAATCCAGCGGCCTAGCGCTAAACGGTATCGACATACGTTGCGATAACACCACCTGCATGACATCGCCATCAATAATGTACTCTCGCGCTTTGGCTACCGCATCTTTATAACCCTGCTCAGTAAAGCCTGAAACAAAATCATCTTCTTTGATTTTTTTACTGATTGAGGCTGGCGTATAACTTGGCATATTATTATGAAGGTCATATTCCAGCTCTTTTAAACGAGCCTGTCCATTGTTATATGCGTCGTCTTCAGTCGCATCAACATAGACAATAATTTTCAGCTTGCCCGACAGATTATCAAACACCACCAACTCTTCAGACAACATTAACAATATATCCGGTGTCTCCAACTCATCTCTGGGGGCATTCGATTTATCAATGTTTGCCAGCCGTGGTTCAATATAGCCCACGGTTTCATAACCAAAATACCCCACCAGGCCGCCACTAAAGCGAGAGATATCTCCCAGATCATAAGCCTTGAATTGCTGCTGGTAATTTTCAATCCAGCCCAAAGGATCATCTGACTGTATTGACTCAACCACTACTCCATCGGTTTCAATATCAATCTGCCGACCTGAGATTTTTACCACGCTTCGACATGGCAAACCAATGAATGAATAGCGACCCCATTTTTCGCCTCCCTGAACCGACTCGAACAGATAGGTATATGGCTGATTCGCTAATTTAAGATAGGTACTTAACGGGGTATCGAGATCAGCCAGCACTTCCCTGACTAATGGGATGCGACGAAAATCTTGATTTTGCAGGTTTTGAAACTCTTCAGGAGACATGCTTATTTCTCTTTAATTATAATCGAACGAATGTGTGATGATGCAAGCCTGGCTTTACCATCGTTCTTTAAAGGAAAACTGACCTTGCTGAAAAATTAAGAGTTTCATAGAGTGTTTATATCATAAAACGGTTTATGGCTTAAAGGCATAATCTGCAGCAAACTCAGCCGCATACACAGAACAACACAAACGCTTAGCTGCTGACTCTGTGCCTGCGCTTCTTTGCGACAGATTCAATAGCTATGACCAGTCGATAATTGTTTTAATCTCATCCATCCGGTCTACCACTGCATCCGGATTATAGTCACGGATATCTTCACCATGGTTATAACCATAACTCATGCAGATAATATTGAAATTGGCTGCACGCGCGGCTTTTACGTCGCTCATTGAGTCACCCAGCATCAGCGAGTTTTCAGGACTTACCCCGAGTTCTCTGGCAGCATGTAGCAATGGCTCAGGATCGGGCTTCTTCTTGCTTAAGGTATCACCGCATACAATGATTTCAAAATCATCTTTAACGCCCAGTTTCTCAAGAATAGGCAGCGTGAACTGGGCATTTTTGTTTGTTACACAACCAAGTTTAATACCCGTGTCTTTTAAAAATGCCATCGCTTCTGCAACACCCGGATACAGGCAGCTCTTCTCGCAGACATTTTTATCATACAAATCGAGGAAGATCGGGTAAGCCTTTTCAAACAAGGCATCATCCGGCTCGCCATCAAGCTGGCCAATTAACGCGCGACGCGTTAACCGCTCAACACCGTTACCGACCCAGTTCCGTACTTTAGCTTCGCCGTGCTCTGGCATGCCCAGCGCTTTCATCATTTCATCTACGCAGTACGCCAGATCAGGCACACTATCAACTAAAGTGCCATCGACATCGATCAGTACCATTTCAGGTTTTTTCATCATGGGAGGAAGTCCGTCAGAAGTCGTAAGTTTTTAGCCGACAGTCAAACAGCTTTAAAACTGATGACTGACGACTTTTGCCTTAAGACTGTGTTTATACTTTAGCTTTAGCTAACTCATCACGCATCTGGCCTACAACGGTGTTGTAAACATTAGCATCAGCATCGTTCTTGGCACCGAAGATAGCTGAACCCGCAACAAACATATCCGCACCGGCTTCAGCGATTTCACGGATGTTATCCACTTTAACGCCACCATCGATTTCAAGACGGATATCAAAACCACTTTCGTCGATCATCTTACGTGCCTGACGACATTTGTTCAGTGTTTCCGGAATAAAACTCTGGCCACCAAAACCAGGGTTTACCGACATCAGTAAGATCACATCCACTTTATCCATCACATGCTTTAAGCAATCTAAAGGGGTAGCCGGGTTAAATACCAGACCTGACTTACAGCCACCTTCGCGGATCATTTGCAAAGTGCGGTCGATATGCTCAGAGGCTTCCGGGTGGAACGTAATATAGCTTGCACCGGCGTCAATAAAATCAGGAATAATACGATCAACCGGCTTTACCATCAGGTGCACGTCGATCTCAGCGGTGACGCCGTGTTTACGCAGCGCCTCACAAACCAGCGGACCGATGGTCAGATTAGGAACATAGTGATTATCCATCACGTCAAAATGAACAATATCAGCACCTGATGCGATAACATCATCCACTTCCTGACCTAATTTAGCGAAGTCTGCTGATAAAATTGACGGGGCGATTTTATAATCTGCCATGACCTTAACCTCAATATTGGTTTAAAAATGAGGCCACACTTTACCCGATTAACCGGCTTATTTCAGCTCAATTTACGCAAATTCCATAACTATTGCTGGTTTAGCGGTGAAATCGATTCAAAATCAAACAGTTATTAATCTGCTTGTGATTAAATCTCAATCGTATATCCTCACTAAATTACTCAACTTTATTGGAGAAGATCCGTGTTTTTAGCTAAAACTCTGCACATTCTGGCTGCTGTCATCTGGGTCGGCGGCATGTTTTTCGCGTATATGGCGCTGCGCCCGGCTGCTGCCAGCTTACTGGAACCACCGCAACGCCTGTCGTTATGGGCTGATGTCTTTAGCCGGTTCTTTTTCTGGGTCTGGATCAGTATCCTGACGCTGCTGGTCAGCGGCTATTACATGATTTTTAGTCATTTTGGCGGGTTTGCCGGCTCCGGCATGCATATTCATCTGATGCACACCATGGGTCTGGTAATGATGATGATCTTTATGCACGTCTATTTTGCGCCTTATAAACACCTGAAAAAACTGGTTGCTGATAACAATTTCCCGGAAGCCGCTAAAAACCTCAACACTATCCGCAAACTGGTGGCTATTAATATGAGCATCGGTCTACTCACCTTTGTTGCTGCAGAAGCTATCTTGCTATAAGACGGATTCTTGAAAGCCCATAAAAAACCCTGATAGATAGAGCAAATAGATAAATTTACTTTAGATATTTGCTCTGTCACAATAGCCGGATATTTTTTATAACAAAAATCATTTTTTATCTGTGGAGGATAATCATGAAACGTACTTTAGTATCGCTGGCTACTGTAGCCATCTTAGGCCTTTCTTCTACTGCTATCGCTGCCGGTGATGCCGCTGCAGGTAAAGTTAAAGCTGCCAGCTGCATGGGTTGTCATGGCGCACAGGGTATCAGTGCTGTACCCACTTACCCGAATCTGGCCGGCCAAAAAGAGGCATACACTGCCAAGCAGTTACACGCTTTCAAAAACAAAACACGTAATGACCCGACTATGAACGCAATGTCAGGCCCATTAAGCAACGCTGATATCGATAATCTGGCTGCTTATTACGCTAGCCTGAAGTAATTCAGTCTTTATCGTCGAATTTTTAGTTAACCGACGATGCAGTCTGCTAAAAGCCCTGTCTGGCCTGTTGCTAGCAGGGCTTTTTTAGGCCTGTGCATACTGCTGAGCTCGTCTCATTTGGCTCATTCTGCCAGCCCTTTACAGACCCATGATCTTAATCCATTAACCCTGATTTATGGCTTGCCACTGGCCAGCCCTGCCAGATTGCCGGCAACTGATTCATCGGTTTTTTCTGTTTCCCTCAATGCCAGCAATACCATCAACATTGAAGATGTTGGCACTGAAAGCCTTTATATCGACGGCGAAACCAAAGAGCTTAACCTTATCTATTTGTTCGCGCTTAGCCAGCGCAGCAGTCTGCGTTTAAGACTTCCGCTGATCAGCCATGAAGCCGGATCACTCGACAACTTTATTGATGACTTTCATCATGCATTTGGTTTTCCCGAAGGACTGCGCCCGCTTTATCAACAGGATCAGTTACTGTTTTTATACCAGCAGAACAATACCGAGCTTCTGCGGCTAGACAGCGCCAATAATCATATCGGTGACATAACAGTCGATCTGGCTTACCAGCTATATGCTGATAACACACAATCAGCCAGCATCTGGAGCAGTCTTAAGTTACCAACAGGTCAGGCTGCCGATCTTAGTGGCAGTGGTCAGGCCGATATAGCAGTCTGGTTTGCCCAGGAGTACCGCTTTAGAAATAACTGGTGGCGCTATTATAATATTGGTCTGCTGCTAAGCGGTAAATCCGAAGTTTTAACCGAGCAACAAAAATCCGATGTTCTTTTTGCAACAGCCGGCATAGAATGGCAGCCCCTGCAACGGCTCGTACTGAATATTCAGCTGGATTTTCACAGTGCTTTTTATCAGAGCCAGACTGAATTTCTCGGCGACAGTATTCAACTCAGCTCTGGCGGACATATAAAATTTGGCAATAATAAGCGCCTTGAGATTGTCGTGGTCGAGGATATACAGGTCGGTGCATCTCCGGACGTTACTTTCCAGCTTGGCTTTAGCCAGTCCTTTAATTAAAGATTTTAGAAACACTCTTATGTACAGATTATTCCTACTCGCTTTATTATTATCAGCCATAACGCTTAATGTCTACGCTGCAGAAATTCAGATTCCGCTAAGTTCTGGTACCGATATTCCCGTTAGCATATACAGCTCCGCCACAAAAAAAGCCGACAGTCTTTTATTATGGCTGCCCAGTGAGTACGGATTGCATGGTAAGGAACAGTTAACTGCCCAAACACTGGCTGAAAAAGGCACAGAAGTCTGGATTGCCGATCTACACAGCGCATATTTTTCGGCACCTGGCAGGCGCAGTTATAACACTATCGAACTGCGTGATATAGTCGATCTGATTATCGCCAGCAGCGCGCAGGGCAAACGCGAAGTCACGCTGTTTGCCACCGGCCGTGCTGCAGCATTTGCCTTACTTGCCGCCAGAGAGCTGCAAACCAATACATCAACCAAAGACATTGTTAAAAGCGCCATACTGTTCCATCCGAACTTTTATACCAATACCTCAGAGGTCGGCAAGGACCTCGAGTACCTGCCCATCACCTATGCCAGCAATCTTGCTATCTACATCGCACAGCCGGCGTTATCCGGCAAAAGCTATCAGCTAGAGAGCTTGCAACAACATCTCCGTAAAGGCGGCAGCGATGTGATCACACAGGTTCTACCGGATGTGGCTGACGGCTTTAATGTGCGTAAAGCCGACAATCTGAGTGAAGAAAATCTTTATCAAAAAACGCCTTCAATAATCCGAAGCGCGATCAAACTGCTTAAATTGTATAAAAAACCCCGTAGTGCCCGCTTTTTACCGCCCCAGCAGGCTGCTGTTAGCACCTCGACCATGAACGCAGGACTGCAGCAATATCAAGGCACGATTTCAAATCCCTACTTAAATTTCAGCGATCTGAGTGCTACCCGGCATACTTTTGAAAACCACCGAGGCGATGTTTTACTGCTCAATTTCTGGGCTAGCTGGTGCCCTCCCTGCGTTAAAGAACTGCCATCACTGAACAGACTGCAGAGCGAAATAAAGCATCCAAACTTCAAAATACTCGCGATTAACATTGGTGAAGAAGAGAATAAAGTTCAGGCATTTCTGCGCCCGATGACAATTGATTTCCCGGTACTTACAGACCCTGAAGGTCTGTCTGTTCTGCCTTGGAAACTGGTTGCATTCCCCTCCAGTTTCGTAATCGATAAAAAAGGCAATATACGTTACGGTTTATTCGGTGCGATCGAATGGGATAACCCGGAAGTAATCGGTATCATCCAGCACTTACTCAGCGAAGATTAATTCATTATTGCTTAGCTGACTATAGACCGTTTTATTTCTGCCAGACGCCTTGGCTTCATATAAGGCCTTATCAGCTCGATCCAACAATGCCTGTGGACTGTTTGTACAATCCGGAATAACAGATGCAACCCCAATACTGAAGGTTACATAAGGCTGGGTCGGTGACATTGCATGCTCAAGCTGGTTTTCTTTTAACGACTCGTGCGCCTTCGACAACAGCTCTTGTGGATTTTCTGCACTACTGTCATTTAACACCACGCAAAATTCCTCACCACCAAAACGTGCTGCAAAATCATTTTTACGCTGGAAAACTTTTTTTATTATTCTCGCTACACGCTGCAAACACTGGTCGCCCTGCAAGTGACCATAATTGTCATTATAAAGCTTGAAATGGTCAATATCGATAAGACAAACCGTCATTACTTTTTTGTCACGCATGGCACGTGACCATTCTTTATCCAGCTGTTTTCCGAGATAATCTTTATTATATAAACCGGTAAGCGTATCAACCAACAGCAATGCTTTTAGCTCTTTGTTTAACTCATGAATCTTCTTACTCTTCTTCAGAATATTTGAAACTATCAGATACCTGACAACAACCAGCAACAAGGTAAAGATAAAAAATATAATGACATTCTGATTGATTAGTTTTCTGCTGAACTCAGTCAGCAAATCATTATTAACAATATCGACAACATACCAGTGGGAGTCTTGGATTTTTGTGCGTGATAAAATACGCGACATTTCATCATCGGTAAGACGGAAATCAGTCCTTGCTTCTATAGCATTCCGGCCACCTGACTCACCGATTTCAATCAGATACCTCGGTGTTTCTCTTATCAGTATCAACTGATGACCTTCAGGTGAAGAATACTGCAAGGCCTTCTGTAATTCCCCCAGTCCGAAACTGGCGAAAAAGATATAATCGTGTCCTTTTATTTCAAATTTATGCAGGATGTCATAATGATAAAGAATGTGATTGGGGTGAACTCTTAGTGAGTGCTGACCGGTTTCTGCGTAGGCTTTAATATCATTGAGACAAACATTGCCGGTAAAGCCATCAAAATCTGTTATTAATAATTCATTTGTATCATTTGTTACATTGATCGTAAACAAACCCTGCATGTATCTTGCTAATTTGTTTTTTATCAGAACATACAAATTATCGTTCTCCGGCTGGTTTACCAGAAAACGGATCATTTCAATATTATCTTCAACAAACAAAGCCACGAATTGTCTGCGATTCCTGATGACATTTTCAACCGCTTGTTGTGCATTCAACGTGGCTTTTTCTGCCAAATAGGTCTGATTAGCAAGAAAACTGTTTTGACGTTCGATGGTTGACCAGAACATGATTGCGGCAAATATAATAAACACAGACAGAAACATAATGCTCACAGGAGGCGACTTCTGAAACTGATTTATCATTTTTTTTAATGCTAGCAACATCCAAGTCTGCCTCAGTAAAAACATGCCACATCATACGATAAAAACATGTCCAAAGATTGGCCATGATAAAGTAATTTAATAAGCAACGGCATAATTATTTAATTAAATTTATTCATTCACCGCATTAATATAAGAACTCACTAACCTACTTATACCATGCCGTAACGACTCCACGTCCAAGGCTTAAAATAAGTCGCGCTGAATCATTGGCCTGTTTTGTTCGCTCTGTAACGAACAAAAGTTTGAAACAGAAATACCAAGCAACCTCACTTTTCTGTTGTTCACCTCTGTTTTTATCAGCAACGCCTCGACAACAGCCAGCAAATCAGTTGCTTCTTTTATCGCGATCGACAGCGTTTTACTGCGAGTAATTTGTTCAAAATTATCGTACTTAACTTTTAACGTGACCGTATAGCCATTAAGATCTTCTCGGCTAAGCGACTCTGCCACATCAGCTGCCAGCAGTTTCAGAGACTTTACCATATCACCTATTGCATCAAGGTCTTTCTCAAATGTCGTTTCTGAACCCAGTGATTTTCTCTGCCGATGACTGACTACAGGACGCTTGTCTATGCCACGACAAATATCGTAATAATACTCAGCCGACTTGCCAAAATAATCACGACACTGTTGCAGCGACAATTTTTTCAGATCCGCCCCCTGATAGATTCCCAGTGATTTCATTTTCACCTCTGTTGCCTTACCGACGCCGTAAAATTTGCCGATCGGCAAGCCCGAGATAAATGCTTCGCCCTGCTCTGGCGTGATCACCGTAATACCATCCGGTTTATTCATGTCGGATGCTATCTTGGCCAAAAATTTATTGTATGAGACACCGGCAGATGCGGTTAACTGCGTCCGCATCAGTATTTTTTCTTTAATGTCTCTGGCGATCAATGTTGCTGAGCCAGCAAACAAGCTATTTTGTGTCAGATCCAGATAGGCTTCATCCAGCGACAAGGGTTCAACTAGGTCGGTATACTGAGAAAATATCGAACGAATTATTTGAGATGTTTCTTTATAGGCTTCAAAACGGGGCTTAACAACAATCGCCTGTGGACAAAGCTTGTATGCTTTTGATGACGGCATTGCGGAGCGAACACCAAATGCCCTGGCTTCATAACTGCAGGTAGCAACCACGCTGCGCTTATCCGGATCACCACCAACAATCAAAGGCTTGCCCTGATATTCAGGAAAGTCTCTCTGCTCTACTGCTGCAAAAAACGCATCCATATCAATATGAATAATTTTTCGCTGCAACGCCATCAGTTTTTCGCTTCAGCTTTGACTTGTAACAACACTAAGCGGGCAATCATCAACCAGTGTCAGCGCCTGCTGCAGTACTTCAATACCTGCGTCACTCTTGCAGGCGTTTTCACTGAGGTATCTTTTCCAGGCTTTCGTTCCTTTGACGCCCTGAAAAATACCCAGCATGTGACGAACTATTGAATGTAAACGCAGGCCTTTTTTCATTTCACTTTCAATATAGGGAAACATACTCTCAACAATCTGATGGCGTGACAGAATCTCATGATCATCATCAAATATAAACTTATCAACCGATGCCAGAAAATATGGATTGTGATAGGCTTCACGCCCTATCATCACGCCATCAACCCGTTGTAAATGTGAACTAACCTCGTCCAGCGTTTTAATGCCGCCATTGATACTGATACGACACTGCGGAAACAACTCTTTAATTTTATAAACGACATCATACCTTAATGGCGGTATGCTTCTGTTTTCTTTCGGGCTTAAGCCCTGCAAAATAGCTTTTCGAGCATGAATGATAAAATCATTACAACCGGCTAAGTGCAGCGTGCCGATAAAATGCACCAGCTCTTCAAATGAATCCTGCTCATCAATACCGATTCGTGTTTTTGCAGAAACCGTCAAACTAGCAGCCTGCTTCATCGCATCAATACACTCGGCGACACTGTCCGGCACTGCCATCATACAGGCACCAAAGCTGCCATTTTGTACCCGATTACTCGGACACCCAAGATTCAGGTTAACCTCATCATAGCCATAATCAGCTGCAATTTTGGTGCATTCAGCAAGCTGTGCAGGATCGCTACCGCCCAGCTGCAATGCAAGCGGGTGCTCCTGCTGGTTGTACTGCAGATAACGATCACGCTCGCCAAAGATAATAGCGCCAGTTGTCACCATTTCGGTATAAAGCAGTGCATGATGACTAATCAGGCGCAAGAAATACCGCTCATGACGATCGGTCCAGTCAAGCATCGGGGCGACACTAACAACGCTGTTTAACATAGTAAAGGCAGGGGATTTTTTATCGGCCGGTAATAGTATGATAAATCACCGGAAAAAGATATTCGCAGTTCATCAGGAAGCAATGTCCCGACTGAACTGCTTGGTGACAGGATTTTATGCCTCAGGCATCCGCTTCGCGGCGGTCTTCATTTTTCCTGCGCTCAGTTTCTGTTACCTGTTTCATGCTGTCTTCACAGTCTTGCTTGCGCCGGTCATTTTTTGATTTACGTTCTTCAAGCTCATCCTCAATCAAACCCATCATCAAATCAGGATCAATCTTTTCTTCGCTACTCATTTTTGTTTCCTCTACGAATTTCTACTGTCTGTGTTCGGTTGCCACGCCGCAACAAAGCGTTCTAGCTAGTATATAGATCAGTTCCGCACAAAATTCCATTCAGACCCGTGAATAATTAGGCGGAATAATCAGCTCGCCCCATTCTCAGCGGTATTATCGGCAGGCAGCACACTGGTGACATCAGCTTTAAATATTTAAACACCGTGTTAAGTACATTGCAAAATGCAGCGGCCGCTTTCTGATCAATGGCAGCTACCAGTTGTCGGACCCGTCCATCTAGCGTCCGTTGACGAAATTTCTGCTGTGTTTATTTTATAATTTGTCCGAAGGCGATTTCATAACCGTCAATATCTTTAACACCAAACTCTTTAACACCGTAATTAGCCAGTTTCAGGCCATAATCTATCATCACGCCACGCTGATCCATCTCTACATATAGCGCTTCAATATTATCCACCCAGAAATAGGCATCCCACATATCGGCAATCACTTTTTTATTAGCGGAAACGTTTTCAGAGTCACTTGACTGACTCAACATTAAATGATGATTATCGCGCCCGGCAATACAGAACTCAATCGGTTCACCCAGCAAAGTGCAGTCAAAGCCCATCTTGTCACGGTAATAATCAGCCGCTGCATGCACATCTTTTACCAGGAATATCTGTGCGCTCCCTGTTATTTTGGCTTTATTCATACCTGAATCTTGTCAGCTTTTGCGTCGTTATAGTTTTATCTTTGTTGTTGTATTATTCAGTTACTTTAATCATTTCGTACGCTTCTGCCAAGCATTCATTTATCGCAGATAAAAAAGCCCCTGTAAGCTGCTTACAGGGGCTGCTGTTTGTGAAGTCTTAGCTGCCGGAAAATTTTAACCTAGTTAATCGATGCAGACTCGGTCCAGCCTTCTTCCTGCAGGTATTGAGCATAGGTTCTGACTTCTTTTGCCTGAGCACTTTTACCCATAGAATCCAGTATCTGTGCCTTTAAGATATAGGTATCACGAGATTCGGGCATTAAACGAATTGCGCGATTAACTGACTTCAGCGCTTTATCATTATCATCCAGTAAATAATACGCTATTGCCAGATTGTGATAAGCCATTTCATTATAGGGATCAAGCCTTAAAGTCTGACCAAAGTATTTCAGCGCTTTTTGGATCTCACCTTGCTGCGCATATAACACACCCAGATCATCATAAGCCTGTGCGTTTTTTGGATTCAGTCTGATGGCTTTGAGTAAATTTTCTTCTGCATATTCTGTATTACCCTGCGCCATATAACGAATCCCACGATAAACATGAGCCATTGAATGACGCGGATTTCTCAGGATAAACACATTCAAATCGGCAATCGATTCATGCGCCTTTCCGATGCCGCCATAGGCCAGGCTTCGACCCAGAAAGGCATTATCAATCTCTCTGTCCGATAAAATGGCTTTACTATATAAATTCAGCGCTTTATGAAACTGCTGCTGATCCAGCAGCTGATTAGCCATATCCACATAAGATTCTGCATTAAGACCATCGCTGATTAAATTTTTATCAACCGAGCTGACGATCTCAGTTGATTGCCGATTAGCAGCCTGTGCCATCGACAATGACAACAGTAAAACAAAGCCCGATAACAGCATTGTCAAATGCACAGGTCTAATAGCCTGCAACGCCCGAGTCCTGATATTCGAATTGTTATTTTGATAAAGCATCAGTCACACCTTCTTCAATTAACGCGATGCCATCCTGGAAGGTAAAGATCCTTAACCGCTGTGCTACGAAAGCCAATGCAGAAATCTGCGCATCAGACCTAGGGGTATGCCCTTATTAAAGTTGTAGTCGAGATTAGGTAGCAACGCAAAGGCTGTCACAAAACTTTTACCTCGATAAGGCTATTAAAGACGGGAGTATTGGGATATAAAAACTCAAAAAATCAATATGTTAGAAAGGTACCCGCCGTTTATCAGCAGGTCCTTATATTGCTGATAAAAAACAGGGAAGCGGCCGCTAACTGGCCGCATCTTTGGCTATTTAGATTTTGAATTGGGAAATAACAGCTTTCATGTTTAAGGCTAAATCTGCCAGCGCATTACTCATACTGGTCGTTTTATTTGAAACATCAGCTGTTTCATTTACTGTTTGATTAATAATGACAATATTGCGATTAATTTCTTCAGAAACAGAGCTTTGCTCTTCCGAGGCAGTAGCAATCTGAATATTCATCTGGTTAATCGTAGCCACTGAGGCAATTATTTTATTCAGTGAATTACGCACTGAATCGGCATGTTTGGCACTGGTTTCAGCTTTATCACGCCCCGACGCCATTGCACTAACCGCTCTTCCTGCTGACATCTGCAAGCGGTCAACAATGTCTTTTATTTCCTGCGTCGAATGCTGACTGCGTTGCGCCAGACTACGAACCTCATCTGCGACCACAGCAAATCCCCGACCCTGTTCACCGGCTCGCGCTGCTTCAATCGCTGCATTAAGCGCCAGCAGGTTTGTTTGTTCCGCAATATCACGAATCACATTCAGTACCGAACCGATGTTTTCACTTTCTTTACTGAGTTCAGTAATCACATCGGCCGTCTGGCTTATTTCGCTCACCAGTTCACTAATGTTTTTACTATTGCCTTCCACCACAGTCTGACCCAGACTGGCTTCTTCATCTGCTGCTTGTGACGAGGCGGCTGCCTCTCCGGCGTTTTGCGCGACTTCATGAATGGTTGCCGACATTTCATGTATCGCAGAAGACACCTGTTCGGTCTCAGACAACTGCTGCATCACCCTGTTTGAGGTTTGTTCGGTAATAGCGGTCAGCTCACCAGACATATTGCTTAACTGCCCGGCAGAATCCAGCACCTGCTGCATCGATTCACGGAATGACTCCAGCATTTTATTGAAAATATCACTGATTTGGGCCAGCTCATCGTTGCCTTTTAAACCTGCCCGCAAGGTCAGATCTTTGCTTTCACAAATCTCGGTAAAAACAGCTGCCAGATGGTTTATCGGTTTGATAATACTGCGAATCGTCAAACCAATAAAGCTCAGCGCCAGCAGCATGACAACAACCGCCAGTCCCACTGACAGACTGACCAGCGTGCTTTTTTCTGCCTCAATGGTTAGCGGCAACTCTTCGCCGAGAGATTTCAGCAAACCCTCGGTTTTGTGTATGGTGGTTCTCAACTCGCCCAGCAAACCTTCTTTAGGCGAAAGTCCCTTCACTTTATAGCCTTCCACCAGATTCAGAAAATCTTTTTCGTACTGCTTTAAGTCCTGTAACATTGATTGTTTGACATTGCTGCTATAGCTGCTGTTATTAACATCGCGAACAATCACCTGCATATCATTATTAAATTTATCGATGTATTTCAGGTCCAGTCGCAACATAAAATCTTTTTCACGACGTCGCAACATCAGCATGTCTTTAAATAACTTGTCATCCTTAAGCTGTTTAATCGTGGCCTCAGCCGCATGTACCGACGCACGCAAATCTCCGTATAATCCATCTTTAGAGTTCAGACCAACAATTTTTTGTTCTGCGACCACTTCATCAAATGTCGCTTGATACTCATCGGTGTGTTTTATCAGTGCAATTACCTGAGAATTATCGATCTGCTGTTGCTGTAAACGCTGCGACAGCGTCTGCAATCCTGCCTGCATCAGCGCCGCATTTTTGTTGAATTTTTCGTGATACTTCAGATCTTTTCGGGCTAAAAAGTCTTTTTCATTACGCCGCAGCGTGAGCATATTCGATTTGCTAAGGTGTACCAGATTGAGGCTTTTTTCGAGTACCGATAACTGACTTTTACTGTAGAAATCCAGCGCCATAATACTGAGAATGGCAACAAACATGATAATAGCGATAACAATCAGTCTTGCTTTAATACTAATATTCAATTTTCTTCCCTTATAAAAATTTCGTCACTTTTGTCACTTTCGTGACTCCAGTAACCAGCTGAAGTATGTTTTTATCTTGGTCTTATCATAGAGCAAGTATTTACATTTTATAGCGGCAAACTGATCGACTTCTTAAATATTTTGTAAATTTTTGCGGTTATGCACGAGTTTTGTGCGAAAGTCGTTTATCAGCCTGGCTGACCATCCACTCTCGCTGTGATCAGCAACGGAATATACACCCTGCAAAACAGTAAAAACGCTAGCAACCATAAACTGCCAGACAGCTGGATCCAGCTTATACTTAGCGCCGGTGCCAGCATCGGTAAGCCTACTCTGATTAGCGCGGCCATATTAATCAGCACAAAAGCCAGATTTATTGACGCTGCCGACTGCAGTTCACGGCCGGTATGCCCCAGTGCCACCCGTGCCATCATGCCAAGTGTTATGCTGCCGATTGCGCCAACGGTAAAGCCATGTATAGCCAGCGATTCCGCCAGCAACCCGGCTAAGTGCATAGCCGTTAATACAAAACCGGCCAGTAGCCAGCCATAACCTAGATACAACACCCACAGCAACGGGTTTTTCCAGATATCGTGGTGATACCAGCCCAGCAAACGCCCGAAGTGACCTACTGCGGCCAACAGCGCGATAACGATCAAGCTATTCAGCGGCAATACAAATTGCCCAGCCATGAACACAGCAGTGCCCATCACGGCCAACAGATTAGCCCAACGGTAATTTTTTACCGGCTGGTTAAGCCCCCGGGTTATAAAAAAACCAACCACTCTGCCTGCCATTAAGGTAATAATGACAATAATAACGCCCAGTCCGTAATGAATGCCCCACTCCTCTCCATTACTAAGACCGCTTATAAATTCTGCATAGTAAAGCGCGTCAGCCACGCCATAACAGACAATCAGTGCGATAAAAACACTATTATTCCACTGTCTTGCTCGTACGATTGGACAGGCTATCGCTATTGCCAGAAAAACAAAAAAAGACAGTTCAATTAAGGCGACCCAGATCAGATCTAGCGGCATAAACACCAGCACACGGGGCGCCAGCCATAACGCGGCCAATAGAATCAGCGGCTTCCCGTTCAGGGTTTGCACTCCGCTCCAGTTACGCGCAGCCGTTAATAAAAAGCCCGCAATGACAGCCGAGCTATATGCAAAAATCATTTCATGCGCATGCCAGTAAACCGGCGGTATTGTCGCTGTTATCTGCCAGCCCAGACTCATCGCCAGCAACCAGAACGCTAGCAGCAAAACTGCTGACAAACCGGCTAAGATAAAAAACGGCCGAAATGCCAGCGCAAACAGCGCGAAGTTAACAGGCGATTGCGTATTGGGCTCTAAAATTTGCATGGCATTAACTCAAAAAAATAACTCACACTCTATTACACATCTATGCTGGCACGTTTGATTTGCCTCAGTCTAAATAGATTAAGATGTTTCAGCAGATTTTTTGGCGGGCTTGACCAGCACAGTTCCGCGATACATTTTCATGTCACAGGCAAAAGCATATTCACCGGCTTCTATTAGTTTCAGCTCAATTTCAACAGGCTGATTAAGCGGCAGCTCAAGCGTTTTATCGAGCCGCTCAAAAATAACTTTTTCTGCACAGGGCGTCGCATCTTTACGAATAAAACGCAAGCTGAAAGCCTCACCGGCAATCACTTCAATTCTGGCTGGGCTATAAACCCCGTCTTCTACCACTATCTCGACCAGCTGATTCTTACTGACTGACTTAGCTGGCGGGGTTGAATACCAGAACCACCAGATCACCGCAGCAATTAACATCAGTGCCATGATATTTACGATAAGATCATTCATTCATTCGCTCCTGAACGGCGAAACAAGCGCAGCCGGTTGGCATTACTGACCACGGTCAGCGATGACATAGCCATCGCCGCTCCGGCTATCATCGGGTTTAATAAAATGCCCATCAGCGGAAACAGTACCCCCGCTGCTATCGGAATACCGAGACTGTTATAGATGAAAGCACCGAACAGATTCTGTTTTATATTTCTGACAGTGGCTTTCGAAATAGCAATCGCATCGACCACGCCATTTAATGAACCATGCATTAACGTCACATCGGCACTTTCGATGGCAACATCAGTGCCACTACCAATGGCAAAGCCGACATCAGCACGCGCCAGCGCTGGTGCATCATTAATACCATCACCCACCATACCCACCAGATAACCTTGCGATTGCAACAGGGCAACTTTTTGTTCTTTATGCTGCGGCAACACCTCGGCGAAATATTCATCAATGTTTAACTGATCGGCCACCGCTTTGGCCGTATGGCTATTATCACCGGTCAGCATAATGACTTTAATACCGAGCTTATGCAGGCTGTTAATCGCCTGTGCCGAGTCTTCTTTAAGCGGATCGGCGATCGAAATAAGGCCTGCTAATTGTCGCTCAATCGCTACAAAAACCGGTGTTTGCGCCTGCTGCGCCAGCTCTTGTGCAGCACTTTCGGCGGCAGTTATATCGACTTTGTTTTCCCGCATCAGCGCGCTATTGCCCAGCAATACCGACTGACCATCCACCACTGCAATTACCCCATGACCGGCGATCGACTCAAAATTTTGCAACGGTGATAATGTGAGGCCTTTTTCTTTTGCAGCCATCACAATGGCTTCTGCCAGTGGGTGTTCCGAACCGGCCTCAATACTGGCCGCATAATGCAATATCTGATCTGGCTGCCAAGCTGCATAACACAGCAGAGAATTCAGTACCGGCTGGCCACGGGTGATGGTGCCAGTTTTATCCAATACCACAGCATTCAATTTACCAGCCTGCTGCAGAGCCTCTCCGTTTCTGATCAGGACCCCGAATTCGGCCGCCTTGCCGACACCTACCATGACTGAAATCGGTGTTGCCAGCCCCAGCGCACAGGGACAGGCAATGATTAATACCGTCATCGTCGTCACCAGTGCATAACTTAGCCGCATCTCAGTAGCCAGATTAAACCACAGCATAAACGTTAAAATAGCAATGATTAACACCGTCGGCACAAAGACGGCTGATATTTTATCGGCCAGCCTGCCTATAGCCGGTTTAGAGTTTTGTGCTTTTCTGACCAGCTCGATAATCCTGGCAAGCGCGGTTTCACTGCCAATACCTTTCACCTGAAAAAGAAAGGAGCCCGACTTATTGATGCTGCCACCAACCACCTGATCCCCGGTCTTTTTTTCTACCGGCATCGGCTCGCCCGTCAGCATCGATTCATCGACTGTGGACTGACCATCAATAACAATGCCATCCAGCGGGATTTTCTCACCCGGGCGGACCCGCAGCGTTTCATCAAGCCCGACCTCGGTTATCGGCACATCCCGTTCTTTGCCGTTACGGATGACCCGTGCGGTTTTTGGTTGCAAACCGATCAGCCGTCTGATCGCTTCGGATGTTTTACCGCGGGCACGCATTTCCAGTGCTGAGCCAAAATTAATTAATGCGATGATAATCACGGCCGCCTCAAAATAAGCGTGACGCGCCAGCGACGGCACCCAATCTGGGCTGATGGTAATGGCCATCGAGAATAACCAGGCCGTTGCCGTGCCTAAGGTAATCAGCGTATCCATATTGGCATTATGATTTTTAAAGGCTTTCCAGGCCCCGCTATAAAAATGCCCGCCAGAAAACCAGATAATCAGTGCGCTGGCTATGCCGATCACAAACCAGACCAGCTGCCCCTGTGTTGTATTTAAATCCGGCAACAGAGCAGACATTCCCAGAATAAATAACGGCACGCCCAGCAAGGCTGCCAGCAAAGATTTTTTTAACAGGCTGCGGTAATACGCCAGCTCTGCCACTTCTTTTTGCGCATCATCCTCGGCACTTTTTAACAGACTGGCCTGATAACCGGCATCAACCACAGACTGTATCAGTTGTTCGGTTGAATAGTTGCCTTCAACCTGAGCCGTATGCTCAGCCAAATTAACAAAACTGCTTTCCACGCCATCAACACTCGCCAGCGCCTTTTCAACACTGGCCAGACAACCTGCACACATCATGCCGCCAATCGAAAAGCGCTGCTTTTTCATGCCGTTGTTGCCGCCGTAAAGCCGGCAGATTGAACCGCGCTAATCAGATCAGCGACAGAAGCCTCGCCAGCAACAAGTGCGCATTGATCATTCAGACTGACTTCGACAGACTTTACCCCGGCGACTGATTTCAGTGCCGCGTCAACCGCCGAGACACAACCACCGCACTTCATACCGTCGATATGGATTGATATGTTTTTTTCATTCATGGACTTCACTCTATTTAGCCTGAGCCGGCAGGCATGAAAAATAATCCAGATACTCTATCGTAACAACAAAGCATCTAGAAACTTATTTACTTGGCAGCAGCTACAAAATGCAGCGGTGTCTATCAGCAGCCGCAGCTGAAAATAAATAAAACTCTGCTATAACTATCACTTATAATTACAATTTTTCCAAGGTTATTATCAGTTGTCGTTTCAAAACTCTTCTCATCAAATTAACGCTGAGTCTGATAAATTACGATTACTCTATCACCAGAGTTTTCCTGCTGTTTTCTTCAGTCTCGTTGCGGCTTTCTTATACGCCGCTATATTCTGGCCACTGCCAGATAATCACTTTGTGGTATTCTGGCTATCAGCGCTGATTGCTGCATCCGCCTTACGAATTGCACTTTTTCTGGCATACCGTCATAAAAAACCCGATAACACCGACATATACCGATGGAAATACCCGTATTTTCTTAGCCTGCAGTTGTCCTCACTGACCTGGGGGCTGGGCACTGTTATCGTCAGTTACAATCATGCCAATGAATACCAGTTCATCACCTGCTTTTTTCTGGTCGGAATGGCCGGCTCAGCTTTATCCGTTTACTCGGCTATTCGTTTTTTTGCTATAATCACATGCAGCACCCTATTGCTGCCGCTGATTATCTGGTTTTTATTTCAGCAATCGCTGGTACACGCAATCATTGCTATTTCCTGTATTCTGTTTTTGCTATCGGCCAGCCGCGCCACATTAATTCTTTCGCAAACATTACACCGCTCCTTCATGTTGACTCACGAGTTAACCGAAGCCAAAGAAACCGCTGAACATTTATCCAAAACCGATGTTTTAACCGGTCTTAATAACCGCCGCGCATTCACTGAGTTTTCAAAACAGCAGCTGCAATTTTGTCAGCGTGAAAATCACGATGTTTCATTACTAATGCTGGATCTCGACCTGTTTAAAAACATTAACGACAGCTACGGCCACGCGGCCGGCGACACCGCTTTGCAACACATGGCGAAACTAATGCGTGACACTGTGCGCAGCTCCGATATTTGCGGTCGCACCGGCGGTGAAGAATTTGCCATTTTGCTGCCCAACACCGACTTAAATGCCGCGACTGATCTGGCAGAAAAACTGTGCCAGACTGTAGAACACCGCCCTGTAAACACCCCGGAGCGCAGCTTTAATATCAGCATTAGTATCGGTATATCAAACGGACACTACGGACTTGAGACCCTGTTACAAATGGCCGATAAGGCGATGTATCATGCCAAACAAGGCGGCCGTAACCAGGTCAAACCCTATATTAGCAGCCAGCTAAGCCTTGATATTGATTAACCGGCGCTAACAGATCGGCCGCGTTTAACGCTCAGCCGATCTTTTCTTCAGTAACAGAAACAATGCCGGTATCACGACTAATGTCAGCAGTGTTGCGCTTATCATGCCGCCAACCATCGGTGCCGCAATCCGCCGCATCACTTCTGAACCGGTGCCACTGCCAAACATAATCGGTAACAGCCCGGCAATAATTGCAGCCACTGTCATCATGACCGGACGCACTCTTAATAAAGCCCCTTCAACCACTGCAGCCCTGATTTCTTCGGCTGTGATTTTTCTGTTTTCAGTGCCTGCCAGTAACTGATACTTCTGATAGGCCTGATTCAGATACACCAACATCACCACGCCGATCTCCACCGCGACACCTGCCAGTGCTATAAAACCGACACCGACGGCGACCGACATGTTATAGCCCAGCAAATACAGTAACCAGAAGCCCCCGATTAACGCCATTGGCAGTGTCCCCATTATAATCGCCACCTCGGTCAGGTTTCTGAAGTTCAGGTACAGCAATAAAACAATGATCGCCAGCGTGATTGGGATAACAGTCGCTAGGCGGTCTTTCGCCCGCACCATATACTCATACTGACCTGACCAAGCAATTGAGTAACCCGCCGGCAGTTTCACTTCAGCGCTGACCACGCGCTGCGCCTCTTCCACATACGATCCTAGATCGCGATCTTTAATATCCACAAAGATCCAGCCATTAGGCCGGGCGTTTTCTGACTTGATCATTGCCGGACCCATTTCGACTCTAATATCGGCCACTTCGATTAATGGAATCCGCGCCCCCGACGGTGTCACAATCGGCAGATTTTCCAGCTTATCAAGTGAGTCGCGATAATCACGCGGGTATCGCAGATTTACCGGATAGCGCTCCAGCCCTTCTATTGTTTGAGTGACTTGCATACCACCCAGTGCGGTACTAATCACTGCCTGCACATCGGATATATTGAGTCCATAGCGTGATGCCGACAAACGATTAATATCAACCGTAACATAACGGCCGCCGGCGACCCGTTCGGAATAAGCAGAGGTTGTGCCCGGCACTTTAAGAACGGCCTTTTCAACCTGTTTACCAATATCTTCTATCACCTTTAAGTCCGAACCGGCGACTTTGATACCAACCGGTGTTTTTATTCCTGTTGCCAACATATCAATACGGGTTTTGATCGGCATTACCCAGGCATTGGTTAAACCGGGATATTTAATTAAATCATTAAGCTGCTGTTTTATTTTTTCCAGCGTCATGCCTGGCCGCCATTCGTTGCGCGGCTTAAACTGAATGGTAGTTTCTATCATTGTCAGTGGCGCCGGATCAGTCGCTGTTTCTGCGCGGCCTATTTTACCAAATACACGTTTAACTTCCGGCAGGGTTTTAATCAGCTTGTCAGTTTGCTGTAAAATTTCCTGCGCCTTACCTATCGACACCCCTGGAAAAGTTGTTGGCATATACATCAGATCACCTTCATCCAGATCCGGCATAAATTCTGAACCCAGCTGGCTTAGCGGCCACATTCCAACCACCACAACAATCAGCGCGCCCAGTAATAATTTTTCTGGCATTTGTAAAACAGCATTAATCAACGGACGATAAGCGGCAATCAGTACCCGGTTAACCGGGTTTTTATGCTCAGGTGTAATATGTCCACGAACAAAATATCCCATTAACACCGGCACCAGTGTTATCGACAACCCTGCTGCTACTGCCATCGCAAATGTTTTGGTAAAAGCCAGCGGTGCAAACAGTTTTCCTTCCTGCGCTTCCAGGGTAAATACAGGCAGAAAACTCAGGGTGATAATTAGCAGCGAAAAGAATAATGGCGGACCGACTTCAGCAGCCGCTTTTTGAATTATCTGCCAGCGATTCTTCTCTGTAATTACTGTTCCGTTATCCGTCGCATGTTCGATGTGCTTATGTACGTTTTCTATCATCACAATCGCAGCATCTACCATCGCGCCAATCGCAATTGCTATACCTCCCAGCGACATAATATTGGCATTGATTGACTGTGACTTCATTATAATAAATGCACCCAGAATTCCCAGCGGCAGGGATATAATGACCACCAGTGATGAACGCAAATGAAACAGAAAGACGACACAGACCAGCGCCACTACCACAAACTCTTCAAGTAGCTTATATGCCAGATTGTCGACCGCTCTGTTGATCAGCTGCGAACGATCATAGGTAGTTACAATTTCCACCCCTTCCGGCAAACCCTGCTTTAATTTTTCCAGCTTAGCTTTCACATTTTTAATTGTTGTCAGTGCATTTTCACCGAAACGCATCACCACAACACCACCGACCACTTCACCTTCGCCGTCAAGCTCAGCAATGCCACGACGCATCTGAGGGCCAAGCCGCACTTCAGCCACATCTTTTAATAAGATTGGCGAACCCGATTTATTCACACCCAGTGGAATTTGTTTTATATCGTCCGCAGCTTTCAGATAACCGGTCGCACGGATCATGTATTCTGCCTCTGCCATTTCAATAACCGATCCGCCGACTTCCTGATTCGCATTTTTTATTGCCATACGAATTTTATGCAACGGCAGACCATAGGCGCGTAATCGTTCGGGATCTACCACCACCTGATATTGTTTAACCATACCGCCAATGGTTGCCACTTCCGAAATACCGGCAACCGTCTGTAGTTCGAATTTTAAAAACCAGTCCTGTAAACTGCGTAGCTGTGCCAGATCATGCTTTCCACTTTTGTCCACCAGCGCGTATTCATAGACCCAGCCGACACCGGTTGCATCTGGCCCCAGTGATGGCTTGGCCGATGAAGGCAGTTTACTGGTTACCTGACTTAAATATTCAAGCACCCGTGAACGCGCCCAGTAGGGATCAGTGCCGTCTTCAAAAATCACATAGACATAAGAATCACCAAAGAATGAATAGCCGCGAACATTGACAGCTTTTGGTACTGATAACATTGCGGTGGTTAACGGATACGTAACCTGATCTTCAACCACTCGTGGCGCCTGCCCAGGATAAGATGTTTTGATAATAACCTGTACATCGGATAAATCAGGGATCGCATCCAACGGTGTATTTTTTACTGACCAGACACCAGCACCGGTCAACACTAAAGCCAATAGCAATACCATAAAGCGGTTATGTATCGACCATCCAATAATATGAGCAATCATTTTTCTATCCTCTGATTATTTTTTACTGATCGATGTAATAACATAACCGTCTTCACCCTTTTCAAGATGAAACTGTACCGCATCTCCCTCCTTTAAACCGCTAACGTCAAGGCCATGTTTAAATTGAAAATCCATAGTCATAGACGGCCAGCTAATTGCCGGAATAGGTTCATGCGACATATTTAGTTTATGCTCGTTAGCCGAAACGCTCTTAATAACACCGTTACCCATAATCATCGACGCAGTAGTCGAAGGCGTTCTCATATTAGAAGACATCTCTGAAGACTCTTTCATGCTTTTAGATGATGTATCTGTCATCCGCATTAAACTGGCCTTCAGACTGGCTTCAGAATCAATTAAGAAGTGTCCCGACAGAACAATGCTCTCGCCTTCTTTTAAACCTTTTTTAATTTCTACAAAACCACCGCTCTCGATACCGGCAACGACTTTACGTGGTACAAACTTTCCTTCACCCAGATCGATAATCACACGCTGATCTTTACCGGTACGGATTAATGCTTCTGTCGGTATGATGATCAAATCTTTTACTGCGCCACCATAGATCGCAACTCTGGCAAACATATTGGGTTTTAACAATTCACCGGGATTATCAAAACGCAGTCTTGCTTTTAAGGTTCTTGTTTTGTTATCCAGCTGTGGATAGACGTATTCAACGTTACCTTCCCATGTCTTGCCAGGAATAAACCCTAACGTAACATCTGCAAACTGCCCGACCTGTACCCAGTTAGCCTGACGTTCAAAAACTTCTGCCAACAACCAGACCGACGATAAGTCTGCCAGACTCATGGTGACAGTTCCCGGTTTCACATACATACCTTCTCTTACTTTAAGTTTTGAAACCACCCCATCTTGCGGCGCAAATACAGTAATTGTTTGCGGAACACGACGTGATTTTGCCAGCTCTTTTATTTGCTGATTACTCACTCCCAGTGACTGCAGCCGATCAGTTGATGCGCGAATCAGACTGCGTGTTTTTGAATTAATCGCCTGCACATATTCTTCCATTGCATTAACAATGCTCGGTGAATAAAATTCGAATAATTTCGCGCCTTTTTTTACACGCTCACCTTCTGATTGCGTAAAGAGCTTTTGAATCCAGCCATCAGTACGTAAATGCACATGGCTCAGCATGGTTTCGTCGTAATCGATATAACCGACCGTATCAATTTTTCGCCACAGCTTACCTTTTGTTACCTCTGCACTCCTAACTCCCATGTTATTCACCATAGCAGGTGATACTGTCACCACTGCGCCGCTTTCGTCCGGCTCATAAAATGGCACCAGATCCATACCCATTGGTGATTTACCAGGTTCATCTCTGCGATAATTCGCATCCATCGGCGCAACCCAGTAAAGAATTTTTCGTTCTTTCTTGGCAACTGGCTTTTCCTCTTCTAATTTAATTAAATCCATACCACAGATCGGACAATTACCTGGCTCAGCTTTAATAATTTGCGGGTGCATGGGACAAACATAGTTCGGATCAGCATGCTTACCGGCATGTTCAACAGCCGTTTCTTTTTCTGTCATTCCATTATCAGTAGATAACATTGACGACAAGCCCCAGCCACCACCCATTGCAATAATGATGAGGCCTATGATTATATTTTTATTCATGATTCTTCTCCGACCAGATAACGTATTTCAGTTAATACGTTGGCCTTTTCAACAATAAGTTTTAAATGAGATAACTGCGCTTTAAATTCAGATACGCGTGCACGTGTTAATGCAATGAAAGATCCGACACCACTTTGATATGCAGACATCGCCGCTTTGGCATTTTGTTTGGCCTGAGGCAGTACTTTTTCCTGATAACGGGTAATCCGTTTTATCACTTTATACCAGCGGGATTTTTGCTGTTGCAGCTTTGTGTTAAGTGCTATTAGCAGATCCTGTCGCTGATATTTTTTAGCCATTAAAAGCTGTTGACTGGCAACAATATCTCTGTCCTGCTTATTCGCGGTAAAAACAGGCAGACTGACTACTGCCATCATACTTAAAAAATCAGGACGCTCGCCTCCTATCATTGCCGGATTATCACCACTGCGCACGCCGTAACTAATATCAAAACCCCATTGTGCACTGTTTTTTTCTTTTGCCAGATCTACGTCATTTTCGGCTATATTCAGCATCGCATCTTGCTGGCTCACTTCTGGGTGTGTAAGCAATAGATTCTCAGACATTTGCTCGACTGATAACATTAGCTCAGACAGAAAATCGGTTGATGGATCAAGCGGCAAACTGGCCATTTCGCTTCCCAGCCACTGCGCCAATGCCGCTCTGGCGACCTCCAGTTCTGACTCAGCTTTTTCCAGCCTGTCTTCGATCAGTGAAAACTCAACCTCCGCCTGTAAAACATCCTGCTGTTTTTTACGGCCGGCAACATATTGTGACTGGCTGACACTAACCAACTGCTTAAACAAGCCGGTATTGGTTTTAATAATGTCACGCTCATGCTCTTTTAAATAAACCATTAGCCATGCTTTGCGTACTATATTTCTCAGCTTTGCCTTGCGCTTATTTTTATCAGCTGACATCAAGCCTGCTTTTGACAGCCATTTTTTTGAATTAATTTCCGCACTGTCTCCGCGCGGTAACATTTGTTTGTATCCGATCACTACCTGAGTCATTTGCTCCTGCTCAAGATCATAACTGTCGACCGGCACAGCCAGCGCACCAAATTTAAAAACCGGGTCAGCCCAGCTGTCGGCTGCTACTGATTTTTCTGCCATTGCCTCTGCAGCAAGCTGCTGACTTTGCATTATCAAATCACGCTGTATCGCAATTTCTTCTGCATCTGCCAGACTCAAGTTCGGTTCTGCCAGTGCAGCTGAACCAAATAGCAGTACACTGCAGGCAAGCATATAATTTTGTAATTTCATTTTTTTATCCCGAAAAAGATCAATGTAAACACACAGCCTTGTTTAAGGCCGGGTCAGTCAATCAATGGGATATATCAGATCCGGAGAAGCCCGGTTTGTTCAGATATCGAGGGGCCGTAATCTATCAGCCCGGAATAATATGAAATCCTGCTGATAGCAATCACAGCAGGAACAGACACCGACAACACCACATTAGCAGGAATCAGTGACAGGTTAATCAGCGAAACCGCCTCAGCACCGGCATTACTCTGGTTGTCCAACGCAATTACCGACTCGCACAAAACGGGCTTACAATGCGCCGACATATCATGCCCCATCGCCTTGTGTTGCTGCATTTCCTGCATCATAAAAGCATGTGCACTGGTCTGCACTGCCAGCCCCAGCGAAGACAATACAAAAAAGCACAGAACTATTCTGCTGACCTTTTTTTGTAATCTGTGCATGAGGTAATACATGTGCTGGTCTTTTATCTCTTTAAAATTATGATTATCGTCAAATACTAGTGCTTATGACCCGTTAAATCAATACTGGTTCCGTTATTTTATTATTTATTAAATCCCGATCTCTATTTCTCATTTCGAGGGCAAAACTTTCATCAGATAGTTAAGCAAAGAACGACGATTTTCATCTATTTTAAACGTTTGATTATGCAAGCCTGACATCATGTGCATGGTCTTAGGTAAGGCTGCGGCTTCAAACAATAGACCGGCATGGTAGAAGGGAATTATTTCATCCGCTTGACTATGCATTATCAGTAACGGAACTGGTGATACTTGTGCTATGTAATCCAATGGTCTGTAGTCATTATTGACTGTCAATGACAGTGGCCACTGCAACGGCCAGGTTAACCACCAGTTTGATAAAACATCGCGCGCTATCTGCTGGTAGTCACTAAATCCGCTGATTCCAGCAAATGCGCTGACTTTATCTTTATTCATCTTTTTAGATAGCGCATAAATTCCCATAGATGCACCCAGACTCTGACCGATTACCACTATTTTTTTCTGATTGCCTCTTCTATAAGCGTAATCTATAGCAGCAGTTATATCTGCCATTAACCCTGCAATTTCCGGTTTTCCACCAGATAATCCAAAGCCCCTGTAGTCAAACAGTAAAACATCAAATCCGTAACGAGTAAGCCAGTAGGCATTGGCCAAATGATAGGTAATATTTCCGGCATTACCATGTAAAAACACAAGCGTCGATCTGTATTTTGAATCAGTATGTGGTAACCACCAGCCGTGCAAATCGACTCCATCGACTGATAAAAAATTTACATTCTGGTAATTTACCTCTGTTTTTTCTATATCAAAAGCATGGTTTTTATGCGGCTGAAAAATCAACTGTGTACAAGCAGACAATAACGAACCCATTAACAACAATATGATTGCTTTTATGATCATATTCATACACTCATATTCCTTGCAAATACCCTACGCTTTAGCTAGATACATTATCACCAGTATAAACTCAGACCAATAGCGATTTCACTTTCAACATTACGCTCATAATCAAACCGGATATCCCAGTCACGGCTGCTACCAAATCGATTTTCCCATTTAATACGCATATCCTCTGACTGCATACCATCCAGATACTCCTGGTAAGTGACTTTTAATCTGGATTTCCAGCTGGTCAGCGGATAGCCTAGCACGCCCGCAGTCAGTGCCATACTGATCTGCCCATAATTCTGATACTCTGTCTGCGCATTAAATTCAAACATACTATAAACAGACGAGCGGCTTGAAAATATCGATACCGCCTTGCCGATACCGCCACCTACTTTAAAAACATCACAATCAATACAACTCAGGTTTTGATTTTCAAACCCGAATTTAATCTTCCAGGCCAGCCCTCCATCACCGGGCAACCCTGTACGGGAAACGTTTAAGGTTTCTACACTGACTATATCCAGTTTTTTAATCGCGGCCATCTTGTCCAGTAACACCAGCTCAATATCAAACATCGTTAAGTGTGAATTTGGCAGCCGCCCCTTATCAAGGCTTAGCATGTCAAAATAAGCCGGCCTCAACCGTAAACTTGCACCCGAGCCTAAGACACTGTTTGTGAGCACGCCATATCGCATCATTGACGGCAAAGGACCATTACGGGGCGGCTCATCTTCATACTTCTCGCCCACATTCAGTCCACCAACAGCAGATATCTTAAAGCGCTCAACCAGCAACTGGCGCTTGATCTGTTTTAACTGTTTATCATCCGCTTCTAAAACAATTCTGTATTCGTAATAATCAAATAACGTATCGATCAGTTCTATTTTTTCTCTGTCAGAAAGAAGTAGATAAGTTTTATGTGAAAAATCTATGTTTTCAACCAGTAATGACAACACTTGCTGCAATTTCTCATCAAGAAGTTTATATTTACTGTAGAACAAGTTCTGCCGGGAAGGTATCCATTTCACTTGCTTGACCAGCGGCCGTCCCTGTATTTTCACTTCTGCCAAACGCTCGAATGCATATGCCGGCATAGACCACGGCAAACTTCTGGAGTACAACGGTTTATCAACAACAAGTTCTAGCAGCTCTGCCATTCGATAGGCGCAGTTTTCTTTCAAAAAATAATAAACAAACTCCCTACCTAACAATTCCCAGCTGTGCGCAACTATTTCATCGACCTGTGCTTTATTCAGCTCAAGCACATATTCCCACATATCACGCATTTCGTTTTCTACATAGATATGATTGTTACGATAAAATTTCTCATGCGAGAAAACCGATTCATAGCCACCGAATAACCCTTTGGCAATATATGCTATCTGGTTTTCATTATCCGGTACAATCGCACCAAAGTTTACCGACTGATCAAGGAGATCTGACCCCTGCGCTGACCGGTTACTATTTAACTTTAATAAAATATGACCATAATACGATGCAGGATTACCGAGGTAACCTGTAGCAAATACAAGACTAATTGATTCTATAGTGTTGTTATTTGAGTAGGCATTGAATTTTTCACAGTTAATTGCTGGTGGCTTTACAGCTCCCCAGCCAAGTGTTTTTTCCAGCCATTTAAAGCGCGCCACAAACTGGCATTGAGGGTGCAAATCCAGATTGTCACCAGACGGTTGATAGAACCCCTTGAGACTGGCTATCAATTCTGACTTAGGATTATCTCGGCCATCAGCTGCTAGAAAAAAACCGGCTGATATGATTTCACTACGTAAACCCGACTGGCTACCCGGCTCAGATTTATAATGCAGCAGTGAATTCCAGAAGGCTTGCCTATATAATTTTTTTTCGAGCGCTTTATTTATCAGATTATCTACGACTGGCTCAGCAACTGCTGCACTAGAAAAAACAATAACCAGAAGAAACAACGAAACTACAAGAGACTTTGACATACAACCTGATACTGCGTTCAAAAATTTACCACCCCAATCAATAAGAGCCTGCTGACAACGTCAGAAGGCTCTTAGAATTACTAACTATTATATTATTTAATAATTAGATAATCTGACACTGTGCTGCATACTCAGTGCTGACTTTGTTTCTAACAACTTCATGGTATTCTTTAGCACGCATTGTAGTTGATTTTTCAGCGTTCGCAGGATTACTCATAGACTTAGAGACATCACCACGAATTGAACCAATGATGTCAGTATGAGAAGCGCTTTCACAACCCATGATATTTAACATTGCAGTAATGTGTTTACCTTCACCCTTTGCGGTTTCTTCTTCAAGGTTGGCATAAGTATTCATAATATAAGCTGCAGTCGCTGCACCCTTACCTTTACAAGAGTCTTCACTGGCAGCAGCAGATGTTAAAGCCGTTGTACCTAAATCCCAGATAATATTTGAAATAATTGCACCCGTTGGGTTGTCATCAAAAATCATTGCACCAATACCACATTCTTTATACGCATCTTTAGCCGAACCTGTAGCAGGGAAAACCAGCGCAAATGCAAGCAAAGCAACTATTTTACTTATTTTTTTCATTATCTATTCCTCAGTAATTTTTAATTTTTGATACATTAGTTCTGCATCGCCTTTAACAATAGCCAGTTATCAACCTAAGTCAAGTATTTACTGTCCGAGTATTTCACAATTCGCATATTGGTTTTTCATGAGCTAAAAAAATCTTAGCATATGCACCCTCTCTTTCAGACACGCCTCAATTGAGAGACCTTTAACTGGGTAATAACACAATGCAAAAATTCATATTTAAATATTCGTATATAAGAAGACAATAATAAATCTTCCATCATTTTCAGACATAACCATTCTAATCCCTCAAAGCATCATCCACCACCACTCAGTTTAGTGGTGACAAGGTTTTTTTCACAACCATTTAAACATCGACAGTTATTTCGGTGATCTACCTGCATCTGATTCTTTAAATTGATTCATACTGAACCCCATCAGAGCACTGGTTATTGTACTCAACTCATTTCAAGTGGATTCGCCTTATCCATCGCTAACTCGAAAACAGCCTACGCTTACAAAAAATTATATGTTATCTCTAACGAATAAACTGACCGACCTCTACTGCCTGCTTGATCGCTTCGTTACTCGACATTTCTATACTGTATGAAACGGCACATCGTGTTCTGCAAAAAATCGCTCTATCGTACCCAGTGTACCAGAGCCTGTTTCACGCACGGCAAAGTGTTCCACGGCAAAACGGCTTAATGCTATGTTTGTTTCTTTGACCAGCAGATGCTCTGACGATGCAACTGTGTCCAGCGGATTGCTCATAAATGCTTTTGCATCAACCTCAATATCATCCGGTGGCTTCCCCATAATCACCAGTTCAGGTTCGTTTTCTTCGAGTTGATTGCGCAAGCTATCCGGTTAGTTACATCGATATTTATTTGCACACCTTCAAAACGCTTGGAGAAAGCGGCCAGTAAACGTGTTGCGAAATAGCTTGCTGTGGTTGCGACCGAGACTCTCAAATGACTGCTGCGTAGAGCTTTCATTGACTCGGCTACAGTTTCTGCTTCGTCCAATAGCTGAAATATCTATTTACTATATATAGAATTCTTTTCCAACATCCGTCAGATACAGCTTTTTACTCAGCATTTCAAATAGCGGTAATCCGACATTCTCTTCTAATTGTTTGATTTGCCTAGGAACAGCTGGCTGGCTCATATGCAAAGTCTCGGCAGTGCGGGTATAGCTCAATAAACCGCAGCTGATTCAAACACTTCAAGCCGCCTAAATGTAATATGTATAAGTCTATGGTTAATATCAGATTCATTGAGGTTTCGTTATGGTATATAAATCTTATAGGCACAATCCTAGTTAAAGGTGGTTATTTTCACCATCTTGCAGAACCGAATTTATTAATAGGAGACCATCCATTGGCTTTATTAGATCAAACAGGTCATTATTCTGACCTGAGCTTAAAAGAAGATAGTTTACTTGCTGGTAGCAAGCACATCTTTGTTGTTTACACTATAGAACCTGCTGATTGTTACGGCTATTTAGATACTGCTGCCCACTTTGCTGTAAAATCTTCAACCATTACTAACGTTGAAGTTTCAACGACTGACGACTTCACCACAAGTGTTACGCATTAGTTTATGAAATCGATCAACCAAAGGCATCATGAAGACCGCCTAACCGAACGAACTATTCGACCGCAACTTTGTCGGTGGATGCGCAATGATCCTCTCTTTCCTGACTCTGACAATTGGTAGCAACCAAGGCATGGGGGGACATCAAAAACACTCAAATGTTAGACTTCTAAATATCATCTAAATGTAACAAAAGTTTAACTGTCCAGCACTAGAGCCCGGCTTTTCCACCCGTATGACGTCTGTTAATTGAAGACACAGAAAAAGCATTTAGGGATTATCAGCAAGAGGCATCTACACTCTTCGCATCAGTCTGGATAAAAAAGCGGATCAATATATTGAAGTTATCTTTGATAATAATGGCTACACCGTTATCGATAAGGTCGAAGGCTTGCCAGAAAAACCACAACAATTGCTTATCTTGCTGACCGTGTAAAGCCTGCCACAGACCATGGCTCTTACCGCACTCAATCTGAATATAGTTTAATTATTAAGATACCTACCATGAAAAATAGCGTCACCGTTTCGATTCATTTTTCGTTTAAAGGGCAACGCGACTCGCCCTCTCTGGCGATTGATATAAATGATCAGTATTCATACGAATACGAAATGATGTAAATCAGCGAGCTGGGAAAACATCCTGATTTGAAAAATGCATTATTCGAGGCTTACACACTAGGTCAAAACACCTCACACAAATAAAAATATCGGTTAATCAAGAGCTGGTCCCAGCACAAAATCAATCACTTCAAAACCGTGGTCTTCTAAGGCAAGGGCCACATCGTCCCATTCATAGTCCGGCTTCTCTTCTTCCACCGACGAAATAATACCTGTTACATGCCTGAATAATTCATGCTCTTCATAATCATCCGGCACCTTAACCAACCGTACCGCATTATAGTCACGCGACGGCAACACCATTAATTTATTGTTCATTTAAAAACCTCGATTCTGAATTTCTGCTCGACCTGCCAAATATATCACTACTTTTTTTAAACATTAACTTGCCAGTCTATTCAATAATGTATAAATTTAATCAACATAGCAACGATAGCAGATTTAACACGTGAGCAACACAATCATCGACTTAATTCGGCACGGCGAACCTGTTGGTGGTCGCGCTTATCGTGGTCACACTATTGATGACCCACTCAGCGAAAAAGGCTGGCAACAAATGTGGGATGCTATTGCAGACCACTGCCCATGGGACATTATTATTAGCTCACCGTTACAGCGCTGCCTGTCTTTTGCCCGCACTCTGGCAGAAAATAACGGTCTTGAGCTTGTTGTCGAAGACGATTTGAAAGAAGTTGGCTTTGGCAGCTGGGAAGGTCGCACACCTGATCAGATAAAACAGCAGAGCCCGGACGAATATACCAACTTTTACAATGACCCGGTAAACCTGCGACCTGAAGGCGCTGAACCTCTGGATGAATTCATTCGTCGTACAACCCGTTGTTATGAAAAAATTCTCGAGCGTTATCAGCAAAAACATGTTCTCATTGTATCTCATGCCGGCGTTATGCGCTCCATTATTGCTCATACATTACACGCAAAACAGATTGGTCTTTACCGAATTACAATAAATAATGCCAGCATCAGCCGGATACGAGCCACAGAAAACGGTAATATGCTCGAGCTGCTCAACTCGTCACTCAAATAAGCTGTTTTTGAAACCAGGGATGTATTTTTGGCTAGGCTTTGAATTTGTTTATTCTTGGTAGACTAAAAATGTTTAGGTCGGCACTTCTACCAAGCACATTTTTTCAACCATTTTATCGATCAGGTGGAATTATCGCTGCTAACTCCTTACTCTTCGATTAGTCAGCGAATGCTTAGGCCAAACGAAAAACACCCGAATTAGTCTTGTATTTTTTTAGCTACCCCCCTTAAACTAAAAGCGATGATTCACATCGCCTGAAATCGTCGGTGTTTGCAGGTACTGGTTGCCCAGCTCATAAGTTAGATCTTCAACATTAGATCTTACATAACGAAACATTGATTTAATGTCTTTGACATCACTAAGTAATGACTTCATAACAAAGTAACTGAACGCACGGTGTTTTTTCTGCTCATACATATTGGAGAACTGGTCATCTTTTCCTGCTGTCATTACCACCATTTTAGTCTCATCAACTTTAACTTTTTTGGTTTTTAGTCTGGCAGCTGCGACGCCTTTAAATAATGAATGATTATCTGTAGCACCAGAGAAACAGCTATCTATAATTGCCACCACTTTGCCAGCCGCCGAAGTATTTAGCTCTTTATATATATTTTCAAGTTTGAAGAAGTCATCACGAATAATGGTATTTGGTGTGCGGTCTGTCGGCAACAAATAAGCGTCATGTGTTTTTATATTTGGAACACCATGACCCGAGTAATAAAAATAAATAGTATCGCCCTGCTGCACTTCACTAATCATTTGATACAAGCGATCTTTAATCGGTCCACTTGTCGCTTTTTTACCAATCAGGCTCACAGTACGACGGTTACTGATACCTAATTTTTTTTGTGCAATCACTCTGAAGGCTTCTGCGCTTTTTTCTGAATACAGTATATCGTCTGTATTTTCATATTCACCAGCACCTATTACAAACAGCCATCGTGTCGGATCAAAAGCTTCCTTTGGCGATTTTTCTGCGGCCAGCAACAGCTCATCATTAGCACCAGAACTGTCTGCTTCTGGCATCTTGTCATATATCAATTTTGATGGCACAATCGCCCAGCAACTTAGAGAAAACATCATAACTGAAACTAGTAGTATTAAACGTCGCATAAAAATCCCATCTTCTTTTTTATTACTGCGATACCATCATATTCCAAAGATCAAAACTGATATGTCATGTCAGCCAATATTTTATACCGCTTGAGCTTTATATTTGGCTTTTTTATCTGCATGAAAATTCTTATTTATTATTAACCGTATCAACAATTCGTTAACAAGCATCAACTATACCGACAACTAACCAATCCTCGCTACCGTAATAAATGCCTGACTTAAGACCCGGTATCAGCCAACACCTAATCACTACTATCTAAAGTCTGCAACCAGTTTTGCATGACAAGTCTGGCTCTTTCTTCTAACAGCGCGCCATTGTTCTCTGCCCCTTCGCGCAAATAGTTAAGGCAATGTGATCCCTGATTCTGAATTTCAATAGCATGACCCAATATCCATTGTTCGATTTTTTTCATTTCAATTTCCATATGAAACTGCAGCGCCAGACTTCGCTCATAGCTGAAAGCCTGTACTTCACATTTTGCTGTCGATGCCAGAAGCTGTGCATTGTCGGGCAGTGCGAAACTCTCGTTATGCCAGTGCAATAGCTGCCGCCCCCGTAGCGGCTCCAGCAGGCTGTTTCCAGTCCTCAAAAGCACCTCTTGCCAGCCACATTCTTTTTCATGCATCGGATAAACAGATGCTCCCAGTGCCTTGGCCATGATTTCTGCCCCCAGACCAATCCCAAATACTGGCAAATTATTCTGCAACCGGTATTCGACCAGCTGCAACTCGTTGACTAGATACGGGTATTTTGCCATCTCGTTGATGCTGACAGGGCCATCCAGCACCACCATAATATCTGCTTCGATGGTAATTCTGCGACTGAAATCAGCGACTCCGGCATCCATATATATAACATCATAACCTGCCAGTTCCAGCACTCTGTTAAAAAGCCCCAGACCGTTATAGGCCACATGACGTATCACAACCGCTGTTTTCATTTGAATTCCGCTACAGATTAATTTTTAAGCAATATTGTTGATTATCTCTTTGTTTCTTCTGATCTTCACGTAAAATACAGCTTTATCACAAATTTATTACACACTGTATGAGCATGACGACAAATGCAACCCCAATACTCCAGTCGCTAGAGCTGGTCCATCAAGGTAAAGTTCGCGACAATTACACTGTTGATGATCAGCATATGCTAATTGTTGCCACCGATCGAATTTCGGCTTTTGATGTCATCATGCCTACGCCCATAAAAGGCAAAGGCAAAATCCTTACCGCCGTGACCCATTTCTGGCTGGATAAGCTCAGTCATATTATTCCCAACCACCAGAGCTCTCTATCTGTCAGCGACATCATTAAAGACCCGCAAGAGCTTGCCAGCATTAAAGACCAGGCAATGGTCGTTAAAAAACTCCGCCCTTTGCCGATTGAAGCTATTGTCAGAGGTTATATCATTGGCTCTGGCTGGAACGATTACCAAAAAACCGGTAGCGTATGCGGTATCCCGCTGCCTGAGCAGCTGCAGCTAGCCGATAAATTACCCGAAGCTATTTATACCCCGTCAACCAAAGCCGATGTCGGTGGCCATGATCAAAATATCGACTACAATAGTACGGTAGAGCTGCTTGGGGAACAACTTGCATCGCAGGTCCGTGAGGTCAGTTTACAGTTATACAAAGAAGCTGCTGACTACGCCCTCAAACGGGGCATCATCATTGCAGACACTAAATTTGAATTCGGGCTTGATGACAACAATCAGCTGGTACTGATAGATGAAGTACTGACGCCGGACTCTTCCCGTTTCTGGCCGGCTGACAGTTATCAGCCTGGCAGTAGCCCCGAAAGTTTCGACAAACAATTTGTCAGAGATTATCTGGAAACACTGGACTGGGACAAAAACCCGCCAGGTCCAGAACTGCCTGAGGACATAGTCCGCCAGACAACTGAAAAATATAATGAGGCACTACAGAGGTTAATTGGTTAAATGTCATTAAAAGGGCTCTTTATTACCGGTACCAATACCGACGTTGGTAAAACACATACGGCTGTTGTGTTAGCCAAAACACTCACCTCAAATGGCATTCAGGTGATACCCCGCAAACCGGTTGAGTCTGGCTGCAATTTTGAAAATGATCAGCTGATTCCAGCTGATGCAACAGCTTTAAAACTGGCGGCCAGTTATAACGGACTACTTTCCGATGTCTGCCCTTTTCGATTTCACGAATGCACATCTCCTAGACGGGCCGCCTTTTTGGCGAACCAGGTTCTGACCACACGGCAACTGGCTGATGTCTGCCGGTTCGGCGCTGAGCAGGGTTTTTTACTGGTCGAGGGTGCTGGTGGTTACTATTCTCCGCTGAGTGAAGACGGTCTTAACTCTGATCTTGCGGAGGAGCTTGGCTTACCAGTACTATTAGTAGCACAGGATGTTCTCGGTGCAATTAATCAGGTACTACTCAGTGTTGAAGCGATTAAAAAAAGCGGGCTGGAATTACGAGCTGTGATTTTAAATCAGGTTAAAGGTTACCAAATGCCTGACTCTGTCAGTAACCTAGAAGAACTACATCCCATGCTAGACTGCGCCGTTTATACACAACCATACAATGAACAGATCGGTGATAACGATATGCCGGCTGACCTGATCCAATTACTGACCAGGTAAACCGCCTGATAGACGACCTGATTTACTGACAAAAAGCCACGGTCTGATCAGTGGCTTTTTTTAACCCAATTCAGTCACCCCAGCTACTTGTTTTAAGAAATTGCGCAATCGCTTCTAACTGTGAATAACTCAGGAAATCCAGTGACCGCATTTCAGATTCACTATCGATTGCAGATGCGATATCACTGGCTGAATCCCCTCTGACATCTTCCCCACTGGAACCGCCACTACCCGTCGCTCCATGACATGATGCGCAATACGCTTGGTACAGACCGCTTGGGGTAGTCGGTGTTGGAATAGCAGCCAAATACTCGGCAATCGCCTGAATATCCGCACTACTTAGGGTGTTGCTCAGGTAATTCATTCCTGACACCGCGGCAATACCTGTATTAATCCGGCTTACTGTCGCCCCTGCCTTCGCGCTACTGTCTCCCGGCCCGTGACATGCCGCACAGTTATTTGTGTATAAAGTGGCACCGCTGCTACTGCTTGCAGGCGGTGGCGCAACATCCAATGACACCAGATAGTCTGAGATTGCCAGTATCTCAGCTGCACTCAGGCTACTTAACGAGTTCATTGAACTGACACTAGAAATACCTGTATTAATACGGACAACGGTTGCACCAATCTTCGAACTGCTGCTATCAGCACCATGACAAGCTGCACAGTTATTCGCGTACAGCGCTGAGCCTGTCGATGTGGCTGGAGGCGGTGTAGAAGACCCCATCGCAACCAGATAATCAGAGATAGCCTGAACCTCAGCTACTGTCAGGCCTTCCAGATAATTCATCGAGCTGACACTATTGAGACCGGTAATACCTCCAATGATTCGTGTGACCGAAGCACCCGCCTTGGTACTGCTGCTTCCTGCACCGTGACAGCTTGAACAGCTATTGGCATACAAGGTCGCGCCATCGGTGGCCCCTGTTGGTGGTGGCGTCGTGCCACCGGTGAGGAAGTCGGCAATCGCCTGAATCTGTGCACTGCTGAGACTGGACAGTGAGTTCATGCTCGACACATTAGCAATACCGCTGTTGATACGGCTGACGTCGGCACCGCTCTTGCTGCTGTTAGCTGAGCTGCCATGACAGCCGGCACAATAGCTATTGTACTGAGCCTCTCCGTTGAGAGTACCACCAGTTGGCGGCGCACTTTCATTCCACTTTTGCCCATGGCAAGTGGTGCATGAGGGACCTATCGAACCCTGCAAACTGGCTCCGTGGCAGCTGGTACAGCCACTACTAAATGGTGTGTCTTTATCGATCGCATGACCAACACCATCCTTCATATCGGTATGAGGCACGCTGGTGCCTCCACTACCGCCACCCGATGGCGCGCTTTCACTCCATTTTTGTCCATGACAAGTGGTGCATGACGGACCTATCGAACCCTGCAGACTGGCTCCGTGGCAGCTGGTACAGCCACTGCTAAATGGTGTGTCTTTATCGATCGCATGACCAACACCATCCTTCATATCGGTATGGGGTACTGAGCCTGTTC